>OJUG01001202.1_pt1 | contig 34028 bp, 18 predicted proteins | sample 1599841 | NCBI WGS metagenome assembly OJUG01 (sample SAMN04168659, study PRJEB22393) | human gut metagenome | biome: human gut microbiome; feature: stool | host: Homo sapiens | collected 2014-05-12 | reverse complement strand
ATATATCTCAGGTTAGTGGCGTTTTTTGAAAGGTAAATGTCAGTGCAGTTGTACCGATACACTCACGAAAATATTAATTCCTTGTCGTTGCGGAAAATGTTTTAGGCAGTGCCTGGCAATATATTTCACTTGAACGGTGTCTGTAGGGCGCCGGTTTTTTGTATTATGTGCCGCATTTATGACCGTTCGTGCCGTTATAACAACCGTTCGTGCCAAAAAGTTGAAATCACAAAGCAAATGAGTTATGATATAATTATAAAATTATAAGGGGAGAAGTATGCTCATCTGCGTTTACGATACCGCAAACGAGGCGGAGATACTGAAAGCGAAAATAACACAAATCGCAACGGCGGCATATCGAAGAATTGCCTACAGGGCATGTCAGAGGTATGAGAGCTTTGCGAAGGAGTGTAAGACGGCTGACCTTATAATCGTGCTTGCCGACGGAGCGGACGGTATGGAGGGCGTTATTGCGGCAAAGAATGCCGACAGGGATACGCCTGTAATATGGCTGTCGGACGATGAGGGATTCGGGGCGCAGTCATACAGGCTTGGCTGTACCTATTTCCACAAGAAGCCGATACCGCTTGAAAAGCTGAAGGAGGCACTGCATAAGTGCAGGTGCATGGCATAAGCACGGGTAAATCTACAGGAGGAAAAACATGAAGAAAAAATTTGTACGGCTCATAAGTGCGGTGCTGTCTGCGGCAATGACGTTGACGGCTGTACCGTTATCGGCATTTGCCGAGGGCGAGGCACATACGCATGACGGCGAGAGCAATGTCATCACGACACCGCTTGATTTCAGAGAAAAGACGGCGGACGAAAACGGTGCCGGCTGGAGCTGGGATTATGACACAAAGACGCTGACGCTTGACGGAGTGAACATTCAGGCGACAACCGACAGTATGAGCGTCGTAACAGTCCCCGACGGTACGGAGATAGTGCTGAACGGTAACAATACTATCGTACAGACCGATACCGGCAAAAGTGATACATATGTTCTCAGTGCCGTAAATAATAAAGAGGTCAATTGTGACGGCACAATGACAATCAGCGGCGACGGTGTGCTGAATGCAGAGAACCGCTCTACAGACAGTATGGCACGCTCTCTCGGCGGATCAATAATCCTGAACGGCGGTACAGTAAACGCAACAGGTACTGTAAAGACAAATTCGCTTGAAATACATAATGACGGTGTGCTGAACGCAAATGCGACAACTGCATCTTTTGAGGGTGTGGCTGTCAATGTCAGCGGCGGCATTACTGTTGACGGCAACGGCAGTCTTACTGCAGTAGGTTGTGCTAATGAATCTACGTTAAACAGTGCAATATTGCTTACCAGTAATTTCGGTGACAAAATTTCCGTCAGCGAAAACGGCAGTATTACTTTGCCTGAAGGCAATGCAGCAAGAGTCGGAATATACTACAGCGGAAACAACGGCGACGGAATGGATGCCGAAATAAGCGGCGGTAAGGTCACTGCTTACGGTACTAAGTATGGCATTTACAAAGTAAACCTTATAATGAACGGTACAGGCTCGGTTTACACTACGGGCGGTTCATACGCTATCGGTCAAACTGTACCGACAATAAACGAGGACGAATTTGTAGTAAAGGGTTCGACTGAGTTCAAGGCTGAGGAAAGCTCAGTGACAGCCAATGCCGAGTTTAACAGCGGCTATTATGAGATTGGCAGAGCGGACGCTAAGACGGTAGTTATAAAGCCTGATACTTCTCCCCGTATAATACTCGGAAACCAAATCGGAATATTCAAGACTGAAGAGTATGAAATAATTGAAGACATGGACATGACTGATATCAAGCTCAAGGGTACGGTTTACTTTGATATTACTCTGAAGAATATGAGCGATGAAGAGTTTGCAGACGCAAGAGGCTGTTTCGGCGGCGATGAACCCGATTTATTAGCAAGCATAATCAAGACCGATTACGGCTGGGTGTGCATGGTCTGCGATACCGAGTTTTCGGTTACATACGACACTGATAATACTCTTACAATAAAGTGCGGAGATATTGTATCCAATACCGTTCAGGTAAAGTCGAATGCAAACCGTTTCAACAAGGTTACACAGGGTGACAACACAAACAGAACGGTTTTCTATACAAACACTTCGCAGGAAGAGAAGGACAATTACAAGCTTGTAAGCACCTATACGGTTGACAGTGAAAGCATAAGCTATAACTGGTACAGTACGAACAGTGCATACAGTGCAGATGAGCTCGGTGCGGCAGTATCCGGAAGCAACGGCGAATTCAAGCTTGCGGATAATATTCCTGCCGGAAATTATGTTCTGTATTGCGATATAACCTATTCAGACGGTGACAGCACAGAAACTGTTACAGAAAAATTTACATTTACATATAAAGAATGTGCACATGAAAACGGTTATTCCGACGGTAAATGCACAAACTGCGGAGCGTTATGCGATCACAGCAATATTGATATTGACACGGGTAAGTGTAACGAGTGTGCGCATCAGTTTGTTGCTACAATCAGCACAGACGGCAATGCGCCGACAGGCTATGACACGCTCGCAGACTGCCTTAACAGTGTTACTGCCGATACCGAAAACTATGTAAAGATCTATCAGGATATCGGCGATGCATCGGCAACTGCAACTTTAGATACTATAGATGTAAAACACAATGTTATGATCGACCTTAACGGTCACAAGCTGAACAATATCAAGCTTGGGGTCAACAAACTTGGGGTCAACAAAGACGTCACGCTTACATTAACCGGCACAGCGGGCAGTTATGTTACGCAGGTGTATGTTCGCAAAGGCGGCGGATCATTCATAATTGACAGCGAAGCAAATGTAGAATTTAATACAATTTTTGTTGAGGACAGTGCACGGCTTGCTGTAAACGATGGCGCAAAAGTAACTACAGAACAGTTGACTGTGATAGCATCCGTGAATGATGACGGAACTACAACGACATCTGTAAAGCTCGCTACGGGAATGAAGTTAGGTGGGCTGACATATCATCGCCAAAACAATTCCGGCGCTCTGAAATTAGGCAATCTTCTTGATGTTACCCGGCAGGCACTGCGACGTGAAGATAACGGCAATTATCTTGATCTTTATAAAGAATATGGAAGTATGGGTTATTCCGTTGCGCTTACTGTTGTAGAGCATACTGACGCTGACCACAAATACAGCACTGGAACAGGCAAGTGCGAGGAGTGCGGAAAGCCCTGCGAGCATGGCGGTGATATAAACACGGACAACGGCATCTGCTCAATCTGCGGTGCGGTTGTGTCTGTCGCACTCTATACAGACAAGAACGGAAGCTTAAAGTATGTAGATACCGATGAGCTTCACTCTTTACTGAATGAATACAACGGAAGCGGTACGATAAAGCTGTTTAAGGATTATTCTAAACCAAGCGCTCAGTATGACTTATACGGAGAACTTACAATTGACTTAAACGGACGCCAATTTAAAATCCGGAGTATTACTCCTTGCAAAAGCGGAAAGCTTACGATCAAAAACAGCGGCAATCCGGTTATGCTCGGTTGTAATGTATATCCGACAAACGACGCTTCATACGCCGGCGGTACGCTTATAATAGACGGCGATGTAGTTTTAGACACTTCGATCTATGTATATGATTCGAGTACGGTTATATTGAAAGCCGGTGCATATCCAGCCGGACTTTACGCCAGGGACAGCAAGACATTATACGATATGCTCGGAGAGGGTAAGGCTTTCTTCAAGACTGACGGAACTCTTTTCAATGCAAATGTTAAGGAAATATCAAGCAGTGAAACGCTGACAATCAAAGACCACAGCCATACCTATGTTGACGGCGAGTGCGGCTGCGGATATGTTTGCCCTCACAGCGATGTTAACAGCGAAACGGGTAAGTGTAACGAGTGTGAATATCAGTATGCGGCTGTTATCGTAAAGGATGGGGCTGTAGCTTCTGTTTATAAGGAAACTGAGATGGGAGCGGCTTTTGAAGCGGCTGACAGTGACGCAAACACCGGCTGTACATTAAGAGTATACAAGAATTATACAGGCAGCTATACAACACTCAGCGGTAAGTTCACGCTGTGGATCGCTGAGAAAGCCAATGTAGGTACGTTAACTGTTTCGGGAGATATAACCGTTACGGGATCGGGAAAAAATAATCGTATTTATGGCGATTTCAATGTAGCGGCCGGCGGTAAGCTGACATTTGACGAAAACTGCGGCGCTATGGGAACTGTGTCGGTAGGTGCAGGTACATTTGACTGCTATAGTACATTTTCTATAACACTCAATATAAACGATGCAAGCAGTGACGTAATTCTTCACGGCGGAGCTTTCAAAACAATATGCTATAACGGCGGCGGGGACAGAGCAAACGCAGAAATACTGACTTTGTTGGCTGAGAACCGTATGTTTATGAAGTCTCCCAATCCTGAGCCGATAGACGGCTCAAAAACACTGTTGAAAGACGGTTTTGCAACACCTGTTATTGTAATACCACATGAAGGTCACAGTTACGACAGCACAACGGGCAAGTGTACGATTTGCGGTAAGCGGTGCGGTCATACGGATGTTGACAGCAAAACAGGTGTATGCTCTACCTGCAAATATCAGCTTACTGCGGGCATTTCGGGCGCGGGAACAGCGAAGTATTTCGATAATATAGACGACGCTTTTACTGCGGCATTATCGGCGGAAAACAACGGTTGTACGCTGACATTGTATAAGAACTGTGAGATTACACAGAACGTAGAAATCGGCAATACAACGGTTACTGTCGATGTGAACGGATGTTCACTCGGCGGAGAGGCAGATATAAGTGTAAATAACGGTGGTGTGCTGTACCTTAAGGACAGCAGGAAAAGCACCTACTACGGATGCATAGACGCACCTTTTAGTGTAAACGGCGGTACGCTTATAAACGGTACTGCAGACGGCGGCAGTTCAGCCGCAGATGTACTCAATTTAGTCATTAACAGTGCTAAGTGTGTCGAAATATACGGCGGCATATTTGAGAATGTTTATATTGCACACGCAAGCGGTGTAGCTTTATACGGCGGAAGGTACAACACCATCTGCGGCGAGGAAAGCAACACACCCGTAAACGCTCTGCTTGCAAAGGGCTATGCGTTTGCGATCTTAAACAGTGTCACACATCTCCCCGAAAGTATAGTTGACGGCAGTGCGGTGACACTCAGCGAAGGAATTAGAAATGTCACAGTTGTAAAGCATACTCATACATACACCGAAACAGAGACAAAGTGTGCGTGCGGTGCTGTGCTTTATGCAAAGGTGACATCAGCCGACGGTACTACTAACGAATATTTTGACAGCATTGAAGAAGGCTTATTATATGCCGATAAGGCTGAAAACAAGGGCTGTGTTTTCACTCTTGTAACAAGCGGTAAGATCAATAGTGGGGTTAGGCTGTCAAACGGTCAGTTTACTATTACCACAAGTAATTATGGTACTATCTATGATTACAACCAGACAATAACTATTGACGGTGCAGATGTTATTGCTGAAGGTTATATGTTCATCAGGTGCAAGGTTAATGTGAAGAGCGGATCTCTTACATTGCCTGAGGGCTCAGGCGCCGGATTTGATAGTATTGCTATATCAGGCGGTACCGTAACTGTCAGCGAAGGCGTCAATGTTGACAATAATGCGGGTGCTGATAATTTATTTGTAAGCGAAGACGCAACTGACGCAAAGCTTACTATAGGCGGCGGTACTTACGGCAATGTCTATCTCGGACAGTTTAAATTAAAGGACGTAATCGCAAGCGGTGTGCGTGTGATAAGCTACGACAATCCGACAGATCCGACTGCTGAGAAAACAGCAAAGGCTTTATTATACAGCGATATAGCCGAAAAAAATAATTTTGACTCCGAAAACAATACTGTAAGCTATTATCTGTTTACCAAGTGCGAGCATAAGAATGAGGACGGCAGTTATGCCTTTAATGACAGCGGTATATGCAAATACTGTAACTCTGAGTTTGCCGCAAGCGTAAGCTATACGGTTGACGGAAGTGCAAAGACAGAGCTGTTCAGCAATATATGCGACGCTTTTGACAAGGCTAATGAGATAGGTACGGCTACAGTAACGCTGTATAAGGATATTACAGACAGCGAACGTACACAGGAGATTACCGTTATGGGCAATGTAACGCTTGAACTGAACGGTAAAACACTGGGTGGTCGTTATGGCATAGCGCGTATATCGGTATCTGACGGTGGCACGCTTACTGTAAACGGCGATGGCGATATGGATACACCTATTTACGTTAATGAAAACTCAAAATTAGTCATTAACGGCGGTGGATACTTCAATTCTGTGTCAGTTAAAAAAGGAGGCAACGCAGAAATAGGCGGCGGCACTATACAAGGTCTGTCCGTTCGCGGTAACGTAAAACTCAGCGGCGGTAAATTCAACGACATCGAGATATTTAACGGCAATCTTGAATCTGTACTGGCAGACGGTTATGCGTATAAAAATGCTGACGGCACTTGGCTTTCGATTGATGAGCGTGAAAAAGATAGCTATTTGGGCGGTTCTAAAGGAGCGTTATCCGTAGAAGAAGCACCCATAAAGAGCGCAAGTATTTCGTGGGCAGGCGGAGAAGCGCCTGTTATATACCGTAACGGAGCGAAAAAATTAAAAGTCAATGTTATATGCGATGTGGCGGACACTTCAAAGCGGATAACCTATTCGGACTATGTAAACGGCAATAATCGCAGTAAAGATTCTAAGCTTTCTGTTAACTGGTATATGGTATTCGGTTATAAAATCGGTGAGATTGTAGCGGAAGACGGTGAGGTTGAATATTACACTGTACTGAAGTGTGACGGATACGAATATAAGTCGAATGCACTTAAGTTTACACTTGCGACCTGCTCGCACCCTGAGGATAGCTTTAATAACGAAACCGACGGTTTGGTATTCTGCGGTATATGTGATTTATTGATAGAAGCCGAGGTAGTAGATGCTGACGGCAAGTCGTTAGGTTATGCGGATATAGAGAGTGCCATAAAGCTGGCACAGGAGAACGAGGGCAGCACTGTAAAGCTGATTTCGGAAAGAGTACCTGCGTCCATTACCGTGACGGGCGGTAAGTTTACTGTTGACTTTAACGGTAAAGAGGCATATTGTCAGTTCACTGTCAACGGCGGTGACGTGACTTTCACTTCTTCGGCAGTACAGGACGTGAGCAATCAAAATCTGCCAAGCGGAATCACAGTTAACGGAACTGACGCTGAGGTTACAATTGACGGTAAAATCAAGCTGGGAAGAGTAAGAATAATCAGCAGTACGCTTACAGTAAACAGTACCGATGGTTATATCGGTGAACTGTCAATAGAAGGCGGAAATGCTGTTATAGACGGTGCAAATATTGATGCACTGTCAATAAATGGCGGAGCGACTGTTATAAACGGTGCAAATATTGATGCACTGAAAGCTAACGGCGGAGACACGGTCATCAATGATGTTAATGCCGATTCTTTAGCTATGTGTGACAACCGCTCCGGTGGAAGCGAATATAACATCTCTATCGTAAGCGGTAGGTTCGGCAGTTTCACTTGCGAAAATGGAAGCAATTATACTTTAGGTAGGGCAATTGCGAGCGGAAGCGTAGTTTCGGCCGATAGTATGAATGGCATTACTGTTTACACATACGAAGCTATTCAGACCATGACCAGTACCTATAGAATTTTTGTTGATAAGTGCAACCATAAGGACAAAAACGGCAGTTATGTGCTTGACGGTAATCCCTGTCCTTACTGCAATGAGGAAATTGTTGCAACTGTAAGCTATACTGCCGGCGGAAGCGAAAATACGGATCTGTTCAGCGATATTTATGACGCTTTTGAAAGGGCTAATGAGATAGGTACGGCTACTGTAACGCTGCAGAAGAACATCACGGACGATATTACAGATACGATAGCTGTTACAGGCAATGTTACGCTTGAACTTAACGGTAAAAGGCTCTCACAACCCGGTACTGATGTATGGTATTCCATAGAAGTAACGAGCGGTAAGCTGACCGTTAACGGCAGTGGCTTAATAAAACGTGTTGCCGTTTGCAACGGCAGCGATGCGGAAATCAACGGTGGTACTCTCTCTGACTTCATAATTAAAGACGGCGGTAACGCTGTAATTAAAGGCGGTCAATTCTACAGCTTACAGGTTTCAGGCGAAGGCAGAAACGTAGGACAGCTTCTTGCGGACGGCTATGCCTATTGGAGTTTTATCGATTCCGGCATCTGGTCTACTATTGCAGAGCGTGAAAAGCAGGATATAGCTAATGTAGAAGTAAGGACAGCGCCGATAAAGAGCGCAACGGCGACAGCAAATAAGACTGTGCTGTACCGCAACGGCGGAGGTGCACGGCAGATCTTATTTAACTTCAATGTTAATACAAGCGACGGATACACGATAAGCGATGCCAATAAGGTCACAGTCGGTTTATATGTAGGCGATACCTTAATAAGAGAGCTCGACTTCGTCGGAAATTCATATACGTTTGCAAATGCAGATGAAATTTCCGATACTGACGGCACTGTAAAGGCACATCTTGTTATCAAGTTAAACGGATACGAATATGTGACCGATGATGTCGAGTTTGAAATGGCGACCTGTACGCATCCGTATGACGCATTAACGACAGACGAGCATGATTACTATCGTTGTTCGTTATGTGATGCCAGCATAAATGCGATACTTGTTAAAACAAACGGCGACAAGGCATGCTATACCGACAATGTGCCCGAAGCATTTGAAGCGGCACAGCTTGAGGAGAACAACGGCTGTACATTAGAATTATACAGAGGTGTGAACAGAGACTGTGAGATCACACAGGGCAGCTTTACCGTTTTATTCAAGAAAACGGGAAGTGCATCTGCTGTGATCAAAGTAAGCGGCGGAAATGTCAAGATCACGGGAGATGACGGCTGTACATTATCGAAGTATCCGGGAAGCTCGGTGGGATATCTCATAGCTGTAACGGGCGGCACGGTAACGTTTGATGACATAACTATCAATGATGACAGTATCAGCGTAAGCGGCGGCAAGACTGTTATAAACGGCGGTACTTATAATAAGCTGAGCGTCAGCGGAGGTACGGTCACTATAAACAGCGGTACATTCAGCAGCATAGATGTAAGCGCAGAGGGCAAGGCACTGAAAGATCTGCTCGGCGAGAACAAGGCGTTTACGACAAGCGACGGAAAGCTGTTTGACGCAAGCAAGGTTTCGGAAAGCGATAATTCACTTACGGTAATCGACCACAGCAAGCATGAGTATGACGAAACAGGAAGGTGCGGCTGCGGTTATCAGTGTGCACACAGTGAGATCAATGCGGAAGGTGTATGCAACGAGTGCAATGCAAAGATGTATGCTGCAGTCACTGTAAAGAGTGAGACCGGAACAACGGTAAAATACTTTACAAAACTTACGGAAGCGTTTGAGTTTGCGGCAAAGAACGAAAACAAAGGCTGTACGCTGAAAATGCTCAGAGATTTCTTCGATAGAAATACTGACATTAACGTAAACGGCGGAGAACTTACTGTCGATATGAACGGCTTTGGTGTCTATATCAATAGCTTTAACGGATCCGGAACCCAAATCACTATACGCAGTGACAGTAAGTGTACTTTTGGGGTTGAAAATGGATTTAGCATGGACGGCGGCACTGTTACTTTCTCGGGAGAGGTCAGCGTAGTTTGCCAGAATGTGAAATTAAATGCCACATATTTCTCCTCCTATGTTGAAACGCTGAAAATTGACACGCTGATTTTAGAAGACGGTGTTCTGCTTAAACAGCTGGCAAGTATCACGAATGCTAATATCGCTAATATAGACTGCTCAAGTGAAATTTATCTTTATCAAATTTTAGCGAGCGGCAGCCGTGTCGATTCTCAGCTGTACAGCGATCTGAAAGCAAACGCTTCGTCAAACTTCGATAACGTAAGAATAATAAGATGCGACCACCCGGACGGTGTGGGCAGAGATAACCGTTGCATATACTGCAATTCATTGATCGCTGCAAGCGTAAGCTATACCGAGAACGGAGCGGAAAAGACAGAATATTTTGTTAAGGAAGATCTGGGAAAGGCGTTTGCCAAGGCAAACAGCGTTGCAATTGCAACAATAACAATGCTGATGTCTTCCGCTTATGATACAGACTACCTCCCTGTTACAGGTGATGTTACACTTATTGCAAATGGCGATAACGCCATCTTGTATAATACAGTAAAGGTCGCCGATGGCGGTAAGCTGACACTTAGAGGCAACGCCAATATTTTCGCTGTAATTGCCGAGCCGGGCTCCAGGTTGACTGCCGAAGAAGCCACAAGAATCGCATATCTCACCGTAAACGGCGGAGATGTTAAGCTCAGCGGCGGACAATATGATAACATTACGGTAAAAGATGGCAAGATAACAGATATTCTCGGCAACGGCTATGCGTATAAGAAAACAGAGGGCGGTGCATGGCTGACGCTTAAAGAACGTGAGGTGTCGGAAGCAAGCGGTGTTACCGTTGCTAAGGCACCGATAGTACAAGCAACGCTTAGCACAGAAATGAACAAGCTGTATCGCAACAGCAACGCAAATTCCACGCTGAAGTTCAACCTGTCTCTTGCTAACGGCTCGAACCTGAACGACTCGTATGTAAGTAAGAGATACGGTATAAACTCCTATGTAAGCGGAGATATAATTTATAGCAGCTTAAGCGCACTTGTAAAGGACGCTAAATTGTCGGCAGACGAAATAATTGATAAGGCAGGCGACAGCGATGTTGCCGAGATATACTTCGTAGTTACTACCGGTGACGGCTATGAAATAAAGTCGAACACTGTAAGTATAGACCTTGTTGATTGTGATCATTCTCAGGTGGTCGATCCTACAGCGGACAAGGAAACCGCAGGTAATATTACCGAGCCGACATATTGCGAGATATGCGAGAGCAAGTTCAATGCAAAGATAACAAAGGGCGACGATGTCAAGTATTATAACAATCTTGACGAGGCTGCGAAAGACGCTCAGAAGAGCGAAAACGAGGGCTGTACCTTATATCCGCTTTATAACAAGAACGGATACGGCGGTCAGTTAGTCATAACCGAAGGTAACTTCACGCTCAAGTACGCAGTTCGTACAGCGTTCTCACGTCCGATCATCATAAACGGCAAGGCAAAGCTGACGGTTACGGGACGTTGTGCGGTGACAGCGTTTGAGAATCAAGACGCATTTATAGTGCAGGGCGGTGATGTCACATTTGAGGGGCTTGCTACAGGCAGCAATGTGACCATAAACGGCGGAAATGTTACAATGGCCGCAAACAATATAAATTGCCTTACAATAAACGGCGGTAATGTATCCATTTCGTCAGGTGGGTTTGCCGAAATCATAACTAATGCCCCGAATAAGGTGATAGCCGATTATATCGATCCCGGCTTCTGGGTACAGGACAGAGGAACAAAAGAGTGGATAGATATATACAGTCTTAATAAGGCAACGGCATCATCGACAAACGGACTTACGGTACGGTTATGTCCGATGCAGATAATCAAGCCGATTGATACTGTATATTACACCAACGGTTATTATCCAGGCGACATACCGTCACTTCAAATAAATGCAGAGCCGTGGTATTCAAACGAGGTTGACGCAAAAGTTGCTTATCAGTGGTTCGCCATTGATGAAAACGGCTACGAAACAGTGATAGAGGGCGCTACAGACAGAAAGCTGTCGCTCGAAAATCTCACAACGGGCAGGTACTACTGCCGTCTTACCTACAGCAATGCTACAACGGCGGGAGTTTCGATGGCGTCGGACGTTGTAACGGCTACGATAACCGAATGTGAGCATTCCGGAGGAGAGGCTACCTGCACCGAAAAGGCAAAGTGTGAAATATGCGGTGCGGAGTATGGCGAACCTCTCGGTCACGACTATGTTGTAATCAAAGTAGTTGAGCCTGACTATCGCAACGAAGGCTACAGCGTATTTGAATGCACAAGATGTAAGGATTCATATATCGGAAACCGTGTTCCCGTAAAGCCTATTCCCGATGTGGAAGAAATAGCGGTTGAAAAGACAACATACAATGAAGTCGATATAAGCTGGAAGAATATAAGCGGCGTTGACGGATATTATGTCGAATGCTATGTCGGCAATCAGTGGAAGCAGATCGGCTTCAGCACGGACGGCGACAGAGTAGCGGCAAAGCTGAGCGGTCTTTCTGCAGGTCTTAAATATAAGGTAAGGATAGCGGCTTATGCAGGAAGCTTCACCGCCAAGTTCAGATGTTTCTATGTTGATACTGTTCCTTCTCCCGTATGGAATATAAATACGGTGAAGGCTACCGATGAAACGGTAAGAATAAGCTGGAGCAGAAACGCCAGAGCGGACGGCTACAAGGTAGAGTGGTACATTAATAATCAGTGGTCCGTAAAGACTGTTACCGGCAACAATAATATATCGGCGGTTATAGACGGACTTTGTGCAGGAACACGATATAAAGTAAGGGTAAGCGCATATAAGGGCGACCTTTACAGTCCGTATACATATGGCTATATCGATACGCTCCCGTCAAAAGTTACGGGTATTACGAAGACAGTAACATCTTCTTCGTTTACGCTTAAATGGGATAAGAACGAAAGTGCGGACGGTTATACCGCTCAGTACTATGCAGACGGTAAGTGGAATGAAAAGACGCTGACCGGCAATAACAAAACTACCGTTACAATAGGCTCGCTTAAGGGCTACAAAACCTACAAGGTCAGAATAAAGGCTTATAAGGGTGAGCTTGAGAGTGCATTCGACGATATTTATATCACTACCGCTCCGACAAAGGTCAGCGGTCTTAAGGTAAAGAGCGCAGTTGACTCAAAAGCAGTAGTTATATGGAATGCGGATGCGAACGCTGACGGATATAACGTAGAATATTATATCGGCGGTAAGTGGGTCAAAAAGACCATAACCGATAATAAGACAGCAAAGGCTGTGCTTGGAGGACTTACACCTTACAGCACATGTAAAGTAAGGGTAAGAGCGTATAAGGACAATCTGTACGGCGATTACAGCTATACTACGGTTACTGCAGTGCTTTCACCGGTAACCAATATCAAGGTTGTATCGGCAAAAAGCAACTCGATAACCGTTAAGTGGGGTAAAAACGCCAGTGCAGACGGATATAAGGTTGAAATTTACAAAGGCGGCAAGTGGGTCAAAAAGACGTTAAAGGGCAGTACGAATGCTACTGTCACTATTGGCGGACTCAGGGCCGGAAGCGTGTATAAGGTAAGGATTGCGTCTTATAAGGGTGCAAATACAAGCACTTATACTTATGCAAATGTGAAGACAGCCAAATAAGCTGACAGTAAAAAAAGAGAACACCGGGCGACCGGTGTTCTCTTTTGTGTATCAGATGCGTTTTTACTATAAGAACAAACTGAGCCGTAAGCAAGGGTGCTTACGGCTGTAGTTTGTTTATTGCTTTTTATGATGCCGCCGTTTCGCTGTCCTGCGGTAAGCAGAATTTTGAAAAAGGCGAATCCGGTGCGGCTCACAGCCGCCGCTTACTTGAAGTATCTGTTCAGCAGACCCTCGAAAGCCTTACCGTGACGGGCTTCGTCCTTAGCCATCTCGTGAACTGTGTCGTGGATAGCGTCAAGATTTAACTGCTTTGCTCTCTTTGCGAGGTCAAGCTTGCCCTGTGTAGCGCCGTGCTCTGCGGCAACTCTCTTTTCGAGGTTTTCCTTAGTCGATGCACTTACAACATCGCCTAAAAGCTCTGCGAACTTTGCAGCGTGTTCAGCCTCTTCCCAAGCTGCCTTTTCGTAGTAAAGGCCTACCTCGGGGTAACCTTCTCTGTGAGCGGCTCTTGCCATAGCGAGATACATACCTACCTCTGTGCATTCGCCCTCGAAGTTAGCCTTTAAACCTGCAAGAATCTCTTCATCCTCAACTGCCTTTGCAATGCCTACCTTGTGCTCGTCTGCAAATACAAGCTTTTCGCTTTCCTTAAGCTCTATGAACTTGCTGCCGGGAACCTTGCACTGGGGGCAGAACTCGGGAGGTGTATCTCCCTCATGAACGTAACCGCATACCGGACATACCCACTTTTTCATAGTAAATTACCTATCCTTTCATAGTGATAAAATCATTATTTTCTTATTGTTTTTAATGAAATCAGTAACGTTTACTGATTTGTTGGTTTTATTATAACCGATACTTCGGCATTTGTCAAGAGGTTTTTGAAAATTTTTTTGGGGAAATTGGGTTAGTTGTGGATTACTAAAAAGGGCGAGGTTTTGGAAGGGTTGGTGAGGGGCGAGTTGTGATTGTGAACGCTTAGAAGTTTTAGGGATAGAAGTTCTATCAACTTCAATCCCCACCGTCTTGACGGCAGACCGACTTAGTAATTATAAAAGTCGGATATATCGCATAAAAACGCTGTAAAATTAGGCTTGTGCCTTGCCGTCAAGCCACCTCCCCTTTTTCGAGGGGAGGCAAGGGTGATAGCGATTTGCTACATTTTGCGAAACCGGCAAAGTGTTTATAAGCCAAGTTTGGTGTTTGCAGTTTATATGCGGTTGTGATGAATTGTAGGAATATTCGTAGTGGAGTGGGCGGGATAGTGCGGATACAGAATCATATCGGAGAATACAGATGTTAGCATTACGAAAAGTGAGAGGGATAGTGCGGTTTTGGAAGTTTAGGGCGGCGAGGGGGATTACCGTTTTCAGCCGAATAAATGCCTTTTGTGCCTTTTTATTGCAATTGCAGTGAAAAACGATTATAATTAATATGTGAGAATATGGTTATAATTACGGCTAAGAGAAAAGGAGAGCTTATGAGAAAGACAAGCGAAAAGATATTACGGGCACTGCTTGCGGTAGCGGTGCTTGCAACGGCGGTGCTTTCGAGCGGCTGCCTTGACGATGAGGAGGAGATTTCCGACAGCACGGCAAGCGACAACAGGCAGACGAGTGACGGCGGCAATTCGGAAAGCAGTGAAGACAGTGATAATAAATATGAGGGAAGTGTTACGGGCAGTCGTGCGTCAAAGCTGACGTTCAGCGGCTCGGACGGGATAAGCATTACGAGAAAACAGCGTGAAGCCGAAAAGCCTATGGGCGAGGACGGCACACAGACGGTATTCGTGTATATGTGCGGAAGCGACCTTGAAAGCGAGAACGGGCTTGCGAGCGGCGACATTGAGGAAATGATCGCAGGGTCAAAAAGCGAGAATGTGAAGTTCGTCATTCAGACGGGCGGTGCGGGAGCGTGGGCGGATACATACGGCATCTCTGCCGAAAAGACACAGCGTTATGTTGTAACGGGCGGAGAAATAAGCCTTATCGAAGAAAAAGAATCTGTCAATATGGGCAAGGAGGACGTACTTGTCGATTTTCTCGGCTGGGGTATAGAAAACTATGCGGCGGCTAAAATGGGGCTTATCTTCTGGAACCACGGCGGAGGAAGTATAAGCGGCGTGTGCTTCGATGAGCTTAACGAGAACGATTCGCTGTCGCTTGAGGAGATAGACACTGCGCTTACCTCAATATACGATAAGATGACGGATAAGTTTGCGTTCATCGGCTTTGACGCTTGCCTTATGGCAACGGTCGAAACGGCGAATATGCTTGTTCCGCACGCTGACTATATGTTTGCATCGGAAGAAACGGAACCGGGATACGGTTGGGATTATACCGAGATAGCAGGCTTTATGGAAAGTAATCCTACAGCGGATACAGCCGAACTCGGAAAGACGGTCGCTGACAGCTTTATGGCATCGTGCGAGGCTATCGGCGCAGGCGGCGAGGCTACGCTTTCGATAACGGATCTCAGCCGTATAGACGAGCTTGTAAAGACAGTGAATGACGCCGCCGAGGAAATGAACGATATTTCTTCTGACCCTGCACTGCTTGCGAATGCGGTAAGAAGCATCTATACCGTAAGAGCATACGGCAGTAACAACGATACAGAGGGATATACCAACATGGTGGATCTCGGCTCTATGATAGCGGCTACGGTATCGGGCGACAAGGCGGACAAGGTCATGTCGGCACTTGAAAAGGCGGTAGTGTATAACATCTGCGGCGAGGACAAGGACGGCTCAACGGGGCTTTCGACCTACTATCCGTTCGGCGTTTCAGGCTCTGCTGAGCTTGCCACATTCGGCAAGGTGTGCGTAAGTCCGTACTATATGACGTTTGTTGACAGAATAGCCTACGGAGCACAAAACGGCAGTACGGACGGGTACAGCGGTGAAAAAACATGGCTTGCGGACGGTGCGGTGTACTGGAGCGACGGGGATTATTCCGACTACGAGAGCAACTGGGAGCATTACAACAACAAGACCGACAACATGGGCTTCTGCGGTGATAAGAGCAGTGTGCAGATAGATGTCGGACCTGTGCTTGACGATGAGGGAACGTTCTACTTCAATGTTACGGACGATACTATAAACAACCTTGCGAGCGTAAACTGCTCGGTTTACCGTGTTGACGAGGAAACGGGTGAGCTTATCGAATTCGGTGTTGACCAGAGTACAAAGGTCGATTTCTCATCGGGACTGGTCGAGGATAATTTCAGCGGGCAGTGGTATATGATTGAGAATAATCTTATCCCTATGTTCATAGTGGAGAAGAACGGAAACAGCTCGGTTTACACATCACCTATAAAGCTCAACGGCAAGGAAACAAATCTGCGTATAGCTATGACGCAGGACGGCAATGCGTATGACATAACGGCGCTTGGAACATGGGACGGTGTAAACGAAAACGGCGAGTCGGCAAGAAGCGTTGTTCCGCTTAAAGAGGGAGATGTCATAGTGCCGATATTCAACACCTACGACAGCGAGGGTAACTTTGCAGGCAAGGCGGAGGGTGATGAATGCACCTACAGCGGCGACAATATGATAGAGTTTGTCAATCTGCCTGCAGGCGACTACAGATACAGTTTTGTTATAAACGACATTTACGGAAATGTGTGCTATACCGGCTTCACGGTGTTTACGACCGACGATGACGGGAATGTGTTCTTTACGCCGGAAGAGTAGTAAAAACAGCAAGCTGTATCGATCACGCATTTTTCTTTTACAAAAAAACTAAGAGGAGAACCCCTATGCCAAACCGGATCATCACGGATATTTCAGATTATATCTTTGTGTCAGGAGAACCTCAAAAGGTCGATGCGATTTTTCTGCCGGGCGGCTCACACCCCGAACAGCCCGAATATGCCGCAGAATTATACCGACAAGGTTTGACTGATTGGATAGTCCCGTCAGGAGGAGTAAGCGTTAAAGAGGAAAAATGGCACGGCGTCCGCTCAAAAGCGGAAATTTATAGTGGCGATTACCGGTCAGACTGCGAGTTTTTTACAGATGTACTCGTAAAAAACGGCGTTCCGCAGACTGCGATCATTGAAGAAAGCAAGTCGGGGCATACCCGTGATAACGCATTTCTTTCTCGTAAAGCCGTTGATGAAAAGGGCATAATGATAAAAAGCGGTATAATTGTTTGTAAAGCCTTTCATGCTCGCCGATGCTTAATGCTGTATCAAATGGCTTTCCCGAATGTTGATATGACGGTCTGCCCCGTACATTGCTATAACATCACCAAAGAAAACTGGTATACGACCGAAAAAGGAACCGATCGAGTGCTCGGTGAGCTTGCACGGTGCGGAAATCAGTTTGTCGGCGATCTCAAGACTTATCTTGATCTGATATGAAAATACTGTGCTGCCTTCAGTAAAAACAGCAAGCCGTATCAAGTTTCGGCTTGCTCGTTTGTGATAAAATGAATACAGTCGAAAAGATGGAAGAAAGCTGTACGGGAGAAAAACAGATGAACGGGATAAACGAATGGTATATGAATATTCAGAATATCGTTGACGACATAGACAGGTGTATCAGAAGCGGTGAGGACGAAAAGCTGACGCTCGGCAGGCTGTCGCAGACGCTCGGCTACTCGGAATACTATGTTTCAAGGAAATTCGGCGAAATATCGGGAATGAAGCTCAGGGATTATATGAGATACCGCAGGCTTGCTTTTGCGCTGAGGAAACTGAGAGATACCGACAAGGGCATACTTGATATTGCGCTTGACTATGGCTTTACATCTCATGAGGCGTTCACAAGGGCATTCAAAGTGGCATACGGAATTACTCCGAGCGCTTACCGCTTACACCCTGTGCCTGTAATTCTTCGCACGGCTATAAGACCTTTCGACTGCTATCTTTTAGGCATAGGAGGAACAGGTATGGCACAGACAAACAGTGATATTAAGGTGTATTTCGTAACGATCCCGGCTCATAAATTCCTGCATATCAGGAACTACGAAAGCGTAGGGTATTACGACTTCTGGGAAAAGCAGAGTCACATTCCCGGACAGGACTGCGAAACTATATGCGGACTGCTTGACAGCATCAAGGGCAAGCTCGATGATATGGGCGGTGATGAGGCGAACAGCGGAAGCGGTCAGGTGATGGCGTACATAAACGAGCCTGAGGGAAGAATATGCAGCTGGGGCATTCCGCTGGCTGAGGCTTACGGTGTACGGCTTTCTGCCGACTACAGCGGAGAGATACCAAGGCAGATGCAGATCATGGACGTGCCTGAGGGCGAGTATATCGTATTTGAACACGGACCGTTCGACTTTCAGACCGAAAACAGTGCGGTTGAAGCAAAGATAGAACAGGCTATGAAGGACTTTGACTATGAAAAGTCGGGCTACGAGCTTGACAAAACGCAGGGCAGGATATTTTACTTCTATCACGACTGCAGGAGATACTGGAAGTATATAAGGCCTGTGAGGAAAACCGGATAAACGGAAAACCGCCTTTTAATCGGGGCGGTTTCAGACTGTCGATAAACCTATATCGTTGATAAAAAAGGGGTCGCAGGGGCGTAGCCCCCGTACAGGTCGTCAGCCATTTGTGCCACCGCATCGTGCAGTGGCTTTGTGCGGCTGACTGCAAGCATCCTTGCTTGGTCTAGGGGCGGTAGCCCCAGCGAAATAGCCCCTTTCCCGGGGAAAGGGGTTTTCGGCAAGGATGCCGAAATAAGGACACACCAAGCTTTGCACGAGGCAAAGCCATCAGAGTGTCCTAAAGGGGATAGGGATAATAAATCAGAAGTTTATTTCAAAAACAGACTTTTTCTACAAGCTGAGAACCGTCTTTTAAACAAGGCGGTTCTTCGGATTATGCAGGGCGATGCACTTGACACAGGCTTGATTTTATGTTATATTATAGATACAAAAAGAGGGAAACGACAGACGGTCGCTCCCTGAATTAGGTTTAAGAATAGCCGCCTTCAGCTTGCAACATAGGGCGGTTATTTCTTTTTGTTAAAAGAAAAGATTGTGAATATCATAACTGTGAAAGCAGTAAGAAATATTCCTATCTGTGTTAAATCACTTAGCGTTATGTACACAGCTTCACCTCCTTTCAAAGCGCTTTCGCACTTCGGGAGATGAATTGACCACCTATCGTCCAAGGTTTCCCTCGTGAATATTTTAGCATATTATCGGGGGAATGCAACTTGTCCGGACTTGACACCGACTTGATTTTATGTTATATTATAGATACAAAAAGAGGGAAACGACAGACGGTCGCTCCCTGAATTAGGTTTAAGAATAGCCGCCTTCAGCTTGCAACATAGGGCGGTTATTTCTTTTTGTTAAAAGAAAAGATTGTGAATATCATAACTGTGAAAGCAGTAAGAAATATTCCTATCTGTGTTAAATCACTTAGCGTTATGTACACAGCTTCACCTCCTTTCAAAGTGCTTTCGCACTTCGGGAGATGAATTGACCGCCTGACGTCCAAGGTTTCCCTCGTGAATATTTTAGCATATTATCGGGGAAAATGCAACTTCATAAACAGCCGCTCCCAAGATTGAGTAAAAATCAACCGCCTTTTAATCGGGGCGGCTTTCTTGTTTTCTCCTCACGGTGTAAAAATATCGGCAAGCAGTCGTAATTTTCGTCAAAGCACTTGATTTTTCGGGCGGTTTGGTTTAAAATAATAATGATATTGCGTTCAGCAAAAATTAATTCAGAAAGGTATCTTATTTAAATGAAAATTCTGGTAGTAAATGCCGGCAGTTCATCACTGAAGTATCAGCTTATAGATATGAAGGATGAGTCGGTCATAGCAAAGGGAAATTGCGAGCGTATCGGTATAGACGGAAAGATCACTCACAAGACGTTTGACGGCAGGGAATATGTAGAGGAATGTTCGTTCCCCACTCACACAGAGGCTTTTGAAAAGCTGGTTGAGGTAATGACAAAGGGCGACGCCGCCGTTATCAAGGATATGAGCGAGATAGGCGCTGTAGGTCACAGAATAGTGCAGGGCGCTGAAGTATTCACAAAGACAACAATCGTAACAGACGAGGTTATAGATCAGATAGACGGTCTTGCAGACCTTGCTCCCGTACATAACCACGCACACGCACTTGCGCTGAGAGCCTGCAAGAAGGTTATCCCCGAAACAACTCCTCAGGTAGTAGTATTCGATACTGCGTTCCACCAGACAATGCCTCCCAAGGCTTATATGTTCGGTATGCCTTATGAGTGCTATGAGCAGTTCCACGTAAGAAAGTACGGCTTCCACGGAACATCACACCGCTTTGTATCAATGAAGTACGGCGAGGTCACAGGCAAGAGCCTTGAAGGTCTTAACATCGTATCTTGCCACCTCGGCAACGGTTCATCCATAACAGCTATCAAGGACGGAAAGTCTGTAGATACATCAATGGGCTTTACTCCTCTTGACGGTATCATCATGGGTACACGCTCGGGCAGTGTTGACCCCTCGGCTGTTGAATTCGTACAGAACAAGCTGGGCTTCACTCCCGCACAGATGAGCGACTATCTCAACAAGAAGTCAGGCTTCCTCGGACTTTCGGGTCAGTTCAGCGACAACAGAGATATTACAAGTGCCGCACAGCAGGGCGACAAGCGTTCACAGCTTGTTACAGATATGCTGACATACGAGATAAAGAAGTACATCGGTTCTTACACAGCCGCTATGAACGGTCTTGACGTTGTTATCTTCACAGGCGGTATCGGCGAGAACGCTCCGGAAGTAAGAAAGGGCGTATGCGAGAATATGGAATATCTCGGCATCAAGCTCGACAACTCTGTAAACGACGGCTTAAAGGGCAAGCTCACAAAGATTTCTGCTCCCGACAGCAAGGTTGAGGTATGGGTGATTCCTACAAACGAGGAGCTTCTTATCGCCCGTGATACACTTGAAATCACAGGTCTTGACAAGAATGCGTAAGCGATAGATAAAGGCGATTTCCCCGCTCCCGAGGTTTCGGGGGCGGGGTTTTTGTATAGCTTTCAATGGTGTTGACAAAATTAAAAATTAATGGTAATATGTTTTTAGCGGTAATTTTTTGACCTTACAAAATATTATGAGGAGCAAATTGCTATGGAGAAAATCAGAGAATTCGATTTAAACATTGAAAAAATACTTGAAAATTGGGAAGTTTATCATGCCATACGAGAGATTATTGCAAATGCATTGGATGAGCAGATACTTACAAGAACCAAAAACATCGATATCTACCAAGATGATAGCAGTTGGTGGCATATTAAAGATTATGGACGTGGTTTGAATTATCATCATTTAACGCAGAATGAAAATGACGAAAAATTGAATAACGATAAACTCATTGGTAGATTTGGTGTTGGTTTGAAAGATGCTTTAGCTACATTATATCGGCACAATATAAAAGTAAAAATCAAGTCAAAATATGGTGATATTACATTAAAGACTGCATCAAAATTTGGTTTTGAAGATATCATTACTTTGCACGCAGAAATTTTACCTACTGAAAACGAGAATATGATTGGAACTGATTTTTGTTTGTTTGGATGTGCTGCAGATGACATTGAGAAAGCAAAATCGCTTTTCTTATCTTTCACAAATGATGATATATTGGAAACAACCAAATACGGACAAGTAATTCAAAAAAATGGCGCTGACAGTATTATTTATATTAATGGCGTCAAAGTTGCTCAAGAAGATAATTTTTTGTTTTCATACAACATCACTTTACTTAACAGTCAAATAAAGAAGGCTTTGAATCGAGAACGAACTAATGTTGGCAGAAGTGCATATACGAGCAGAATAAAAGATATATTGCTGAGTTGTGATTCGGAAGATGTGATAGAAGAATTAGTCGATGATTTGCAGTACTTCACTTCAGGCGACAAGCACGATGAATTGTCATGGAATGATGTTGCTATATATGCGTCAAAAAAGCTAAGTGAAATTGATTCTAAAACAACTTTTGTTACTGCACAAGAAATGATGGAAGCTCCATCAATAATAGATGAAATGCAGAGAAACGGACAGAATCCGATAGTTGTATCTGATAGCTTAATCATTAAAATGAATAAGTATAATGATACTGCAGAAAATGGTAACACGTTAACAACAGTAAGGCAATATATAGAAGATGAGAAAAGCAATTTTACACCAACTGTTGTGGATGTTTCAGAACTTACAGTAGATGAACGAAACATTTATAATAAAACTTCGGATATATTGAGCTTAATTGGAGGAAAACCAGAGGCTGTAAAAGATATACTTTTAGTAGAAAAAATATACGAACATGGATTTTACTATGAACCTTTAGGACTTTGGATACAGGAAGAAGGAAAAATTCTCATTAAGCGAAATCAGCTTAGCTGTATTACTGACTATGCTGGTACGTTATTGCACGAGTGTGCTCATGCAATAAGTTATGCAGATGATGTTTCGAGAGATTTTGAAAATGAATTGACTAAAATAATAGGTGAATTGGCAAGTAAGATTATTAGTAAAAATGATTAAACATATACCACTCCGCCTCCGTGATTTCGGGGGCGGGGTTTTTGTGTGCAAAAACGGGGATGGGTATTGCAAAAAGTGCGGAAAAGGAGTAAAACAGCAAAATAAAAAATGCGAAAAGGATGGAAAATGTCGAAATAAAAAATGCGAAAAGGGAGGAAAATGCCGAAAAAAATGCGAAAACATTTTTTGCATAATATACGGCTGATTTTATTGACGGTTTGCGGTATGCAGGTAAAACGCTGTATTTGATATAAAGCGGTTTGCTTTGGAAATTGCGGGATTTTTGGTTGACCGCCGGGCTGAAATCGGTTATAATATAATTAGTGATAACTAACTTTAGAACAGGAGCGGAAAAAATGCAGAAAGTAAGCAATATGACAAAGGAAGAGCTGGCGCATTACGGAACGCTTATCGGAGAAGCCTTCGCCGCAGAGGGCGACGGTATTGCCACAACTGCGCCTCGTGAGGATATTATAAAGGCGTTTGAGATAATGACGGAGTATTTCTACAATTCGGGGGTTTTATACACTACGTCTGACAATCACGAGGGGTTTCTTGCGTATTGGCGCAAAAGCACTAAAATAAAGCTGAAGCCTGCATTACATATGGTCGGGAGAATGCTCAGGGAGATGTCATTTCGCAGTGTGAGAATAGTGGCAGGTTCAAGCGAGGAGCTTTATGCCAAAGTCTACAAAAAGGAAAAGGATTATGTAGCGGTGTCGATGGTGGTAGTTATGCGTGAATACCAGGGAAAAGGATATATGAAAAGGATACTGGAACATCCGTTTTCCGAAGCGGAAAGGGAGGGCATACCCTGCGTGCTTGATACCGACACTGAGCTTAAGGTAGCTAAATACACTAAGTGCGGAATGAAGAATACCGCTAAAAAGCAACTGAAATCCGGTCAGTATCTGTATACTATGGAGTACAGGGAAGATTGACGGGTTCGGATAGCATATTGAATACAGATTTTTTCCGTTCCGGGTTATCGGGGCGGAATTTTTGGTTGACCGAAGAAGTTAAATCGAGTATAATAAATTCATATAAAATAAACGGCAAGGAGAAAACAGATGTCTCGGCTGACAATAACTCTTGTGCGACAGATACGCATGAGGATAACAAGAAACGAGGCATATTATTGAGAAAAACGGATTTGCAAAATGCGGTATCATTTATTTTGCTGACGGTTTACCCCGTATTGCGTATGAAAAAACAGATTATATAATGAACGATGATAATGCAGAATGGTACTCATAAGAGGAAACGATGAAATATAAATCAAAAAACAAAATAGATTACAGGATGGTAATAAACAGCAGAGAGATAGCGGTTATCGGGCTTGTATGCACACTTTTTTCCGGCGTTGCGACGGTAGCTGCGGCAATAAGCGGTGCAGGTATGGCTACCTGTATCTTATTCGGCGTATTTGCCGTGCTTGGCGTTATACTTGTCCTTACTGTAAACCAGAGGTAGATTACACCGACAAGGACTTTACTTATCGGGATATGCTGAGGATAACACACAGGTATGAATATTCACAAGTGAAGAAAATACGTTACGGCGAAAATCTGATTATCACTGTCGGTAAAAGGCTTATATTGATAGATGAAAATGCTTCCAATATTGACGGCTTTGCAAAGGAGCTGATACAGCATTCGGAAAATGCCGAGGTCATAAATTCTGAGAAATCAAAGCTGTTCCGTGGTAATATCCGCCACCCCGGAGGGTTTATTCTTGTTGATATTATTGTTATGGCGGCACCTGTATTTTTGCTTGTTGTTGCGTTGTTTGCAAACCCCGATATAATGCCCGATGAAATAACAATATATACGGGAAGAATTACGGAATATCACTTTGACAAAAGCGATAACAGCGACAGATTTATAATTACGGTATCGGATAGAGCCGGTGAGAAGCGGACGTTTGCGACCGGATTTATAGAAGATAATTCGCAGGAATATAAAGATATTGAGATAAACATAGCAAAGAACAGGGAATTTGAGATAGGTTACATTGATAAAGAAAACGACGAAGAAACCGATATACGCCTGTTTTCCTGCGGCAACACCTGTTATGTTTCGCTTGACGATGTAAACAGTGTAAACGACGAAAACCGCAAGACCTTATTCGTTTTATCGGGAGTTTTCTTTGCTTTTGCGATATTGTATGTTGCTGCATCGACTTATATAATGAGCAATGCGGACAGATACCCCCGACTTATAAAGCTGTTTGTGCAAGAGGATCATATCATAAGCAAAGACGGCAATAAAAGAAAACGGTGACAGATAAGTTTTTTCCATCGAAATAATTTTTAAAAATTTTTCAGAAAAGTATTGACTCTGACGCTGCGTAATAGTTTATAATGTGCCTTGCGGGAGGGAAATCAGATGATGACAGTAAATGACGTGAGCAAAATGACCGGAGTGAGTATACGCACTCTTCAGTATTATGATAACATCGGGCTTTTGAAACCGAGCGGACGTACTGATACGGGATACAGGCTGTATGACGATACGGCACTCGAAAGGCTACAGCAGATTTTACTGTTCAGGGAACTGGAATTTTCATTGAAAGACATAAGCAGGATAATCAGTGCCGACAATTTTGACAGGGATAAGGCACTTGAACAACAGATAGAACTTCTGACAATGAAAAGAGAACATATCGACAATCTGATAGAATTTGCCCGTAAAATACGAACAACAGGAGTTGATATAATGGATTTTTCTGTATTTGACACGAAAAAGATGAAAGAATACGAAGCAAAAGCGAAAGAGCAGTGGGGAAACACCGCACAGTACGAACAGTACGAAGAAAAAACGAGCAGTATGTCCGATGATGAAAAAAGCAACGTCAACAAGAGATTTATGATGATATTCGCTGAGTTCGGCAAACTGAAAGACAAGTGGCCCGACAGCAAAGAGGTACAGCAACAGGTTGAAACCTTGCGCCGATTCATAACGGATAATTATTATGACTGCAATACGGATATACTGTCCTCTCTCGGCACTATGTATGCGGCAGGCGGTGAATTTACCGATAATATCGACAGGTACGGAGGAACAGGCACGGCGGTATTCACCGCAAAGGCAATTGAGATTTATTGCAGAGCACATTCGTGACGCACCGATACAGAATTATTCCGTCCCGTATCATCGGGGCGGAATTTTTTGTTGCAAGTGCAGAAAATACGCTTTTTTACGGCGGTTTTAAGCTGTAAACGCTTGACAACAGAGCCGAAATAATGTACCATTAAAGTATCTTAAAACGTAAATCCGCCCGTGTGACAGGCTTACGGGCGAAAAGGAAGTAACAATGGAAAAGAAGAAAAAATCTTATCTGAGCAAAGCGGTGTTTGGATTGCTTATCGTGGCTTTTACGGTATGCTGTATTATTGCCGCACCGATAACCGAAGCCAAGGGTACGCTGTGGTCGCTGTTTCCGCCGGTTATAGCGATAGGGCTTGCGCTTATCACCAAGGAAGTGTATTCCTCGCTGTTTGTCGGAATATTGTCGGGCGGAATAATCTATGCGGCGGCATCGGGAACGGGATTTGAGGGAACGTTCAAGGCAGTCGTGCAGGACGGACTTATAACAAATCTTTCAAACGCATACAATGTCGGAATACTGGTGTTCCTTGTTGTACTGGGAATAATCGTTGTACTGATGAACAAGGCGGGCGGCAGCCGTGCCTACGGTGAATGGGCGGCGGCTCATATCAAGGGCAGACGGGGAGCTGCACTGTCAACGTTTTTCCTCGGTGTGCTGATATTCGTTGACGATTATTTCAACTGTCTGACGGTAGGCTCGGTAATGAGGCCGATAACCGACAAGCACAGCATATCACGTTCAAAGCTCGCTTATCTTATAGATTCGACAGCCGCACCAATCTGCATTATCGCACCTATCTCATCGTGGGCGGCGGCGGTAAGCGGTACGGTCGAGGGCGTAAACGGAATATCACTGTTTATAAACACTATCCCGTATAATCTGTACGCATTTTTAACGATACTTATGGTAATATTCATATCGGTGAGCGATACGGATTACGGACCGATGAAAATACACGAGGATAACGCAAAGAACGGTGATATTTTCACGACAAAAAACAATACTTACGAGCAGGACGCACAGCCGGTGACCGAGCGTGGCAGGGTTATAGACCTTATACTTCCTGTTGCTGTGCTTATCGTGTTCTGCGTTGTGGGTATGATCTATACCGGCGGATTTTTCTCGGGTACGGATTTTGTGACGGCATTTGCAAACTGCGATGCGGCTTACGGTCTGTCGCTCGGCTCTATCTCGGCGCTGATAGTTATAATCGCATATTATATGCTCCGCCGTGTGCTGAAGTTCAACGAATGTATGGATTCTATCGCCGCAGGATTCAAGCAGATGGTGCCTGCGATACTTATACTGACTTTTGCGTGGACACTTAAAACGATGACAAACCACCTTGAAGCAGGCGCGTTTGTTTCGGGAGTGGTACAGAGTGCAACGGCGCTGAGCGTGCTTCTGCCTGTAATACTGTTCGTGGTGGCTATCGGGCTTGCTTTTGCAACGGGTACATCGTGGGGAACGTTCGGCATACTTATCCCTATCGTTACGAGCGTGTTTGATGCGGAGCTTGCGAATGTTTCGCAGACGGGAGAAATTCCGTCAATGGTCATCATCTGCATTTCAGCCTGCCTTGCGGGTGCGGTATGCGGCGACCACTGCTCGCCTATCTCGGACACCACCATTATGGCATCGACAGGCGCACAGTGCGACCACGTCAATCACGTTTCGACACAGCTTCCGTATGCGCTGACAGTTGCGGCGGTGTGCGTTGTCGGCTATCTGCTGTCGGGCTTTGTGCATAACGTATTCATAGTGCTTGGCTTCTCGGCGGCTCTTATGCTGGCGGTGCTGTTTGCAATAAGATTTTTTGTAAAGAGAAAAGAAGGCAGAGGCTGAGAAATGGCGACATAGAATTTGTCTGTGAACAGCTTGTCGGCGTTGAAAACGTGCGGTATAAAAAGATGTTCGGCGAATATATGGTTTATGTCAATGATAAGCCTGTCCTGCTTGTCTGCGACAACACGGTATATGTTAAAAAGCTACCCGAAATCGAAGAACTTATGTCGGGCGCTGAGTGCGGTGTGCCGTATGACAGCGCAAAGGAGCATTATATACTTGATATAGAGGACAGGGAGCTTACGGCAAAGGCGGTCGAGATTCTCGAACGGATAACACCTGTGCCGAAAAATAAAGCCAAGAAGAAATAAACCGGACCTTGCCTGCCGTGAATATATGCGGGCGGAGCTTTGAATGCCGAAAAAACTGTATATTAAAAATGACGCTACCTTGTCGGTAACATCATTTCAGACTGTCGAAAAACCTCTATCGTTGATAAAAATGGGGTCGCAGGGGCGTAGCCCCCGACAGGGTCTAGGGGCGGTAGCCCCAGTAATATAGCCCCTTTCCCGGGGAAAGGGGCTTGGGGATAGGGATTGAGGACAAGCACTTTTTTGAAAAAACATACTTTTCTACAAGCTGAAATGACGCTACCTTGTCGGTGACGTCATTTTTTATGCCTTATATTCACGGCTGAATTTCAGCCGCCTGCCTTTTCCGCATTGCGCTCCAGCTTACAAAGCCGTATATGTCATTTACAAAGAAAATCACAAAGCAGACTACGACCGAGATATAGCTTATATCGGTCAAGGCGGCGAGCGACCACAGGATTATAAGCACTATATCATTTGCGGCATAGGCGACAGCGAAGAAACGGTTGCGGCGGAATGTGAGATATACGGCGAGGAAGCTCGTTGTGACGGAAACGGTACTCGGAATCAGATTTGCCGTGTTGAAAAAGTCGAGTACGAAGTAGAAAACTACGGTGACAACGGCGGTGAGTATGAACATAAAGAGAACCTCGCCCCTGTGGATATGATTTACCTTTACCTCAGCCTTGCCCTTTGCAAACGGATTTCTTATCCAGCTTATAAAAGCGGCAAGCGCCATAGGTCCTGTTAGTCCGAGATAGGTTATCATCTCGCCGTAATAGGCAAAGGAGAAGGAGATTATCGCATAGAGTATGCTGAAAATCACGCCGAGAGCCTGTCCTATGGGGTTGCCCTTGGCATTGAGCAAAAGCGAGGTAGCGCCGATAAGCGACGCTATGACGGACAGTATCCCGTCCTTGCCGAACATAACGGCAGAGCCTGTTATCAGCACTAACGAGCCTATCCATAGTATTTTTTCAAAGGTTGTGAAGTAGTTGTTTAGTTTTCTGAGCATTATATCCTCCGTAAATTTACCGAAAAAGCACCGCAGGTACATCTTCAAAGACCTAACGATGTACTGACGGTGCTTTCGCATCTCTACCCGGTGGCAGAATTATTGTATTGTTTGTATTGTTATTTTAGCATAACGGTCGGGGGTTGTCAAGAAAAGATCTTCTGTCAATGTTCCATAATCTTTCCGTACAACTCGGGGCGGCGGTCACGGAACACGCCCCAGCTCTGACGCAGGTCACGGTTCTGCTCGTGGTCTATTACCGCTGTTATAACCGCCTCGTCCGTTCTGTCAGCCTCGGCAACTATCGCTCCCGTAGCATCGGTTATGAATGACGAGCCGTAGAAGGTCAGCGATGAGTCCTGATTCTGATTTTCGGGAGTGGGGTGAACGTACTCTGTACCTATCCTGTTTGCGGCGATAACGGGAACAAGGTTTGCCGCCGAATGACCCTGCATAGCCCTTCTCCAGTGGGGCATCGAGTCGCACTCCAGTATAGGCTCACTGCCGATAGCGGTGGGGTAAAGGAGCATATCTGCGCCCATAAGAGCCATACAGCGTGCCGCCTCCGGAAACCACTGATCCCAGCATATGCCGACACCGATACAGCCGAACTTTGTATTCCATACCTTAAAGCCTGTGTCGCCCGGTGTGAAGTAGAACTTCTCCTGATAGAAATGGTCATCGGGAATGTGGCTCTTACGGTATATTCCCATAAGCGAGCCGTCACAGTCTATCATAGCTATCGTATTGAAAAATGCGTTTCCGTGCTTTTCATAGAAGCTGACGGGGATAACCGTACCGGTTTCCTTTGCGACCTGCATAAAACGCTTTACGGCAGGATTTTCTTCGGTTTTGTCGGCAAGATAATAGTAATCGTAATTCTTCTCCTGGCAAAAGTACGGAAGCTCGAACAGCTCGGGGAGAAGTATCACATTCGCTCCGTCCGATGCCGCCTGTCTTACCATACGCTCTGCCTTTGCTATATTTTCTTCACGGTCGTCACTGCAGCTCATCTGTACTGCCGCAACCTTGACATTACTTATCATAGGGAGTTTCCTTTCTGACAAATGATGGTATCTGGTGGGTTATGCAATGGATATTGCCGCCGCCGATAAGTATATCACGGGCGTATATCTGTATTATCTCACGGTCGGGGAATACCTTCTGTACTTCACTCTTTGCTCTGAGGTCATACTCTGTATTCTCGCCGCCGAAAGCAGGCATTACCACTGTCTTATTGCCTATATAAAGATTTACATAGCTTGCGCTGAGCGGGCTTACGGTATCTCTTGTAGGCTCGCCGTCAAACAGGTCAAGACCTTCGACTTCTTCCTCGGTCATATATATCGGATTTGGCATAGCAAGCTTTACAACGTCTATCTTTCTGCCGAGTGCGTCTGTGCTGTTTTCAAGCACGTCAAGGCAGGCTCGGCACATCTTGTACTGTTCGCTCGTTTCGTCCTCGCACCATGATAAAAGCACGGTGTGGGGAGCGGCGAACACGCAGATGTTGTCAACGTGTTCGTTTGTTTCATCGCCCAGTATTCCGCCCGGAAGCCATATTACTTTTTTTGCACCGAGACCCTCGCAGAGATTTTCTTCGATTTCCGCTTTGGATAGCTGAGGATTTCTTCCTGCACTGAGCAGACACGCTTCAGTGGTAAGAATCGTACCCTCGCCGTCAGCACTTATACTTCCGCCCTCAAGAACGAAGTCGCTGAAGTCATAAACATCGACATCGAGCATATCGCAGACCTTGCGTGCTATCTTGTTATCCTTGTCCCACGGGAAATAAAGCCCGTCAACAAGACCGCCCCACGCATTGAAATACCAGTCCACACCACGCATATCGCCCTTATCGTTCACGACAAACTCGGGTGAAACATCTCTCGCCCACGCATCGTCAGAGGACATCTCGACAACACGGATATGAGGGGGGAGCATTCTGCGTGCGTTTTCATACTGTTCAAATGAGGCAAGAACGGTGACCTTTTCGCTTTTTGCAATGGCGCAGGCAACCTCGCAGAATGCTTTTTTTGCCTTTACTCCGCCGTACTGCCACGAATCCGGCCGCTCGGGGAATATTATTATACAGCCGCTGTGCGAGGAAAACTCCGCAGGCATACGGTAGCCGTCAATGAGCGGCGTTGAGTCGGAAATAATCTTCAAGAAAAGCTCCTTTTTGAACGCTTACAGATCTCTGCCGAGATCGAAAGCCTTTTCGTTTATCTCTATAACCTTTGCAGGTACGCACTTTTCAACTGCCTTTTTCCAAGCGTCAAGCTCAATGCCGGGAAGTACCTTTGAAAGAACGCCCATAAGCACAACGTTAACGGCTCTTGCACTGCCGGCTTTTTCTGCGGCTGAGAGAGCGTCAACTGCGATAATGTTTATACCCATAGCCTTTATCTTGTCGATAATGCCGTCGGGATATTCAGCCGCACCCGTGATAACGGGCATAGGGCTTATCTTCTGTGTGTTTGTGATTATTGTACCGCCTTTTTTGAGGTATGATACATAACGTGCGGCTTCAAGCTGTTCAAAGCTTACTATCATATCAGCCTGACCCTTTTCTATAACGGGGCTGTATACCTTTTCGCCGTATCTTATGTATGTTACGACAGAACCGCCACGCTGTGACATTCCGTGTACTTCGCTTACCTTAACCTCATAGCCTGCTGTGCCGAGAACACTGCCGAGTATACGGCTTGCAAGAAGTGTACCCTGTCCGCCAACGCCGACTATCATTATTGATTTTGTTTCCATAGCTATATTCCTTTCAGAGCTTATTCCTTGATAGCGTCAAACTTACAGAGCTGTTCGCACAGTCCGCAGCCTACGCACAGGGTATTGTCGATAGTGATGCACTTGTCACCTGAAACCAGTGCGGGACAGCCTATTCTCATACAGGACTTGCAGTTCTTGCACTTGTCGGCATCTATATGGAACGGAGGCTTGTGCTTTACGGTCTTGAGCAATGCGCAGGGCTTGCGTGCGATTATGAGCGAAGGCTCAGCCTTTGCAAGCTCCTCCTTTATAACTCTTTCGGTTTCGGCAAGGTCGCCGGGGTCTACAACTGTAACGCTGTTTATGCCGATAGCGTGAGCGAGTGCTTCAAGGTTAACGGCAGACGCAGGATCGCCGTATATGTTCTTGCCGTTTGCAGGGTTGTTCTGGTGACCTGTCATACCTGTGATGCTGTTATCAAGGACGATAACGGTAGAATTACTGCGGTTGTATGCAATGTCAACAAGGCTCGTGATACCGCTGTGCATAAATGTGCTGTCACCGATAACGGCTACCGCCTTGCCCTCGTATTCGCCCTTTCTGCCCTTGTTGAAGCCGTGCAGGCCGCTTATGCTTGCGCCCATACATACTGTCGTGTCGATCGCACTGAGAGGAGCGGCGGCACCGAGCGTGTAACAGCCTATATCGCCGCTTACCATAACGCCGAGCTTTTTGAGTATGTAGAATACGCCTCTGTGGGGACATCCTGCACAGAGTACGGGAGGACGAACGGGTATCTCGGCATCAAGAGTCTGCCATTCGTCATTTTCACCGAGAACGACCTGTCTTACCTTGCTCTGGAAGTATTCGCCCTGAAGGGTGAACAGCTCCTTGCCCTTTACGTCAATGCCGTTCTTGCGGCAGTGTGTTTCGATAACATCGTCAAGCTCTTCGATAACATAGAGCGTCTTTACCTTAGCGGCAAAGTCCTTTATCAGCTTTACGGGCAGAGGGTTTACCATACCGAGCTTTAAGTAGCTTGCTTTGTCGCCCAGTGCTTCCTTTGCGTACTGGTAGCAGATACCCGATGTGATAACGCCTATCTCGTCACTGTTCATCTCGACAGTGTTTATGCCCGATGTTTCGGCATATTCGATAAGGTCAAGTGTACGCTGTTCAACTACAACGTGCTTCTTTATAGCATTTGCGGGAACCATTACGTTCTTTGCGATATTCTTCTTGTATTCGGGGATAGCGTGGGGGATTCTGTCTGCTGTTGTTACAGCCGACTGAGAGTGGCTTACTCTTGTTGTAAGTCTTAAAATCACGGGAGTATCGAACTTTTCCGAAATCTCATAAGCGAGCTTTGCGTAGTCCTTGCACTCCTGCGAGTCAGACGGTTCAAGCATAGGAACCTTAGCGCCGATGGCATAGTGGCGTGAGTCCTGCTCGTTCTGTGAGCTGTGCATACCGGGGTCATCGGCTACGGCAAGCACCATACCGCCGTTTACGCCTGTGTAGCTTGCTGTGAAAAGCGGGTCAGCCGCTACGTTAAGACCAACGTGCTTCATAGCGCAGAAGCTCCTTGCACCTGCAATGCTTGCGCCTATTGCGACCTCGCAGGCTACCTTCTCGTTGGGCGCCCATTCACAGTACATTTCGTCTTCGGGATATTTTGACGAAAATTCGGTTATCTCGGTGCTGGGTGTGCCGGGGTAGCTTGATATAACGCTGACTCCTGCCTCGTAAAGACCTCTTGCGACCGCCTGATTACCTAACATTAATTCAGACATAAGATGTTTCCTTTCAAAAATGCAGGGACGGCATATGCTGTCCCGTGTGATGATACTGCCTCCGTTATAAATTCCGTGTCGGACGGGGCTGTCGATTTGTATTTGCCTTTATATTATACTACATTTTTGCCGGGATGTAAAGAATTTGTTGAAAATGTGCCGTAACTGCCGAATAAAATCGTTCCTGTACTGGAAATGGTACAGCAAATATGTTATTATATTAACGATAGTAAAAAGCGTATCTCGTTTTAAGGACATCAGGCTGTTGAAAAAATTCTTGTTTATTAAAAAATGGGGTCGCAGGGGCAGAGCCCCCGTACAGGTCGTCAGCCATTTGTGCCACTGCATCGTGCAGTGGCTTTGT
>OJUG01001197.1_pt1 | contig 34188 bp, 27 predicted proteins | sample 1599841 | NCBI WGS metagenome assembly OJUG01 (sample SAMN04168659, study PRJEB22393) | human gut metagenome | biome: human gut microbiome; feature: stool | host: Homo sapiens | collected 2014-05-12 | reverse complement strand
CGATGCCGGCGGAGGGGCCGTCCTTAGGTACCGCCCCCTCCGGGAAGTGGACGTGGATGTCACGGGTCTTGTAAAAATCCTTCTCGATGCCCAGCTCGCCGCACCGGCTCCGCAAGCACGTCAGCGCCGCCCGGACGGACTCCTGCATGACGGTACCCAGATTGCCGGTGAGCTCCAGCTTGCCGGAGCCCTCCATGACGCCGGCCTCCACCTCCAGAATTTCGCCGCCTACCTCGGTCCAGGCCAGACCGTTCACCACGCCCACCTGATTCCGTGTGCTATGTACGCCGTCCTGATAACGCACCACGCCCAACAGCTCCCGCAGGGAGTCGGGGGTCACATTCACCCGCTTCTCCCCACCGTCCACCAGACGCATGGCGGTCTTGCGGCACACCTTGCCCAGCTGCCGCTCCAACAGTCGAACGCCGGATTCTCTGGTATAGCCGGAGATGATCTGCCGGATGGCGTCGTCCGACAGGCGCAGCTGGGTCTTTTTCAGCCCATGCTCCTTCATCTGCCGGGGCAGCAGATAGCGCTTGGCGATCTGCAGCTTCTCCTCGTCGGTGTAGCTGGTGAGCTCGATGACCTCCATCCGGTCCAGCAGGGGCCGGGGAATGGTGGAGGTGGTGTTGGCGGTGGTGATGAACAGCACCTGACTCAGATCCACCGGGATCTCCAGATAGTGATCCCGGAAGGCGTAGTTCTGCTCGCTGTCCAGCACCTCCAGCAGGGCGGAGGCGGGGTCGCCCCGCATATCGCTGCCCAGCTTGTCGATCTCGTCCAGCACCAACAGGGGATTCATGGAGCCGCTGCGGGAGATGGCGTCGATGATGCGGCCCGGCATGGCGCCGATGTAGGTCTTGCGGTGGCCCCGGATGTCCGCCTCGTCCCGGACGCCGCCCAGACTCAACCGGGCCATCTTCCGGTGCAGGGCCTTGGATACCGACAGGGCGATGGAGGTCTTGCCCACGCCGGGAGGGCCCACCAGACAGAGGATCTTCCCCTTGGAGTTGGGGCTCAGCTGCCGCACCGCCACGAACTCCAGAATACGCTCCTTCACCTGCTCCAGACCGAAGTGATCCCGGTCAAGGATGCGCCGGGCCTGCGCCACGTCCGCCCGGTCATGGGTGTACTTGCCCCACGGCAGCTCCAGACACACGTCCAGATAGTTGCGGATGACGGAGCCCTCGGCGCTGCCGAAGGGCTGCTTGGCCAGCCGGTCTACCTCCTTCATGAGCTTGCGGTGCAGCTCCTCCGGCAGGTGCAGGGCGGTGATGCGGGCCTCATAATCCGACAGCTCCTCGTCGCCGTCCTCTCCCAGCTCATGCTGCAGCACCTTCAGCTGCTCCCGGAGGATCATGTCCTTCTGAACCTGCGCCACCCGCTGGCGCACCTTCTGCTCCATCTCGAACTCCAGACCCATGACGTCCACCTCGTGGGTGAGGATGTCATTGACCAGCTGGAGCCGCTTCACCGGGTGCAGTTGATCCAGTACCCGCTGCCGGTCCTGATGCCGCAGGGTCAGGTTCTGGGCGATGAAATCCGCCAGACGGCCGGGATCACGCTGATCCAGCACCTGCGCCACCACCTCGTCGGACATCTGGGGGGACAGCTCCTTATAGGCGCCGAAGATGGCGTAGGTCTGCCGCAGCAGCGCCTCCGTGTGAGAGGTGCTTCGGTAGGGGGCATCCTCCAGCAGCTCCACATTGGCCTGCAAAAACGGGGAGGCCTGCCACAGACGATGCAGTCTCGCCCGCTGCTCACCCTCCACCAGCACCCGTACCGTAGTCTCGGAGGTCTTGATGATCTGGAGCACATGGCACACCGTGCCGATCTCGTAGAGATCCTGCTCCTCTGGCTCGGAGACACCGATCTTCCGCTGCGTCACCAGAAACAGACGGCGGTCGCCCTCCATAGCGTTGTCCAGCGCAAAAATGGAAATCTCCCGCTCCACGTCGAAGCTTACCGTTTCGCCGGGGAAGGCGGTCATGCCCCGCAGTGCCAGAACGGGGATATTGATGGTATTCATAACTGGTCTCCTTTGCTGTGGAAAAGAGGAGAGACGAACGGGTTCGCCTCTCCTCATGATTCGTTAGGATGCCGGGGCGGAGGAATCGTGCTCCACCTTGCCGTCACGGGTGCGGCCGGGCCGCTCCGTGCGCTGGGGATCACGGGTGATCTCCGGCTCTCCGGTCTTTAGGACCGCCTCCGGTGTGATGGTCACACGGGTGATGGTGGGGTCAGAGGGGATCTCGTACATGATCCTGGTGAGAAGTCCCTCCATCACGGCCCGCAGGCCACGTGCGCCGATGTTCCGCTGAATGGCCTGATCGGCCACGGCGTCCAGCGCCTCCGGCTGGAATACCAGCTCCACATCGTCGTATTCCAGAAGCTTCTGATACTGCTTCACCAGTGCGTTTTTCGGCTGGGTGAGGATCTGCACCAGATCATCCCGGCCCAGACCGTTGAGGGTCACCATCACCGGCATACGGCCTACCAGCTCCGGGATGATGCCGAATTTCAGCAGATCGTGGGGCTGAACCTCCTTTAGCAGCTGGCCCGTCCGGCGCTCAGCCTTGCTCTCCACCACGGCGTCGAAGCCGATCCCCTTGCGATCGGTGCGCTGCTCGATGATCTTCTCCAGACCGTCGAAGGCGCCGCCGCAGATGAAGAGGATGTTGTGGGTGTCGATCTGGATGAACTCCTGATGGGGGTGCTTGCGCCCGCCCTGAGGCGGCACGTTGGCCACGGTACCCTCCAGAATTTTCAGCAGTGCCTGCTGCACACCCTCGCCGGACACGTCACGGGTGATGGAGGTGTTCTCGCTCTTGCGGGCGATCTTGTCGATCTCATCCACATAGATGATGCCCCGCTCCGCCAGCTCCACATCGAAATCCGCCGCCTGCAAAAGCCGCAGCAGGATGTTCTCCACGTCGTCGCCCACATAGCCCGCCTCGGTGAGGGTGGTGGCGTCGGCGATGGCAAATGGCACCTTCAGAACACGGGCCAGTGTCTGGGCGAACAGCGTCTTGCCGGAGCCGGTGGGGCCGATCATGAGGATATTGCTCTTCTGCAGCTCCACATCCTCGCCGCCGCCGAAGAAAATGCGCTTATAGTGGTTGTATACCGCCACCGACAAAGCCACCTTGGCATCCTCTTGCCCGATGACGTACTGATCCAGCACCTCCCGGATCTCACGGGGAGTGGGCAGCTGATCCATCGTCTGCACGTCCTCCCCCATGCCGGGGGTGTAGCCGTCGTCCAGAATGGACATACACAGCTGAACGCACTCGTCGCAGATGCGAACGCCGCCGGGACCCTGGATCATGCGATGTACCTGCCCCTCCGGCTTGCCGCAGAAGGAGCAGCGCAGATTTTTCTTGTCTTCTGCCATGATTTACCTCTTGAAAATGACCTTGTCCACCAGACCGTAGTCACGGGCCTCCTCAGCGGTCATCCAGTTGTCCCGCTCGGAGTCCAGCTTCACCTGCTCCGGGGTCTTGCCGGTGTTTTCGGAGAGGATCTTGTTCATCCGCTGCTTGATCTTCAGAAAATGCTCCACGTCGATCTCCATATCCGTGACCTTACCCTGGGTCCCGGCGGAGGGCTGGTGGATCATCACCTCGGCATTGGGCAGGGCGATGCGCTTGCCCTTGGCCCCGGAGGACAGCAGGAAAGCGCCCATGCTGGCCGCCATGCCGATGCAGATGGTGGACACGTCGCACTTGATATACTGCATGGTGTCGTAGATGGCCATACCCGCCGTCACAGAGCCGCCGGGGCTGTTGATGTACATCTGGATGTCCTTGTCGGGGTCCTGTGCCTCCAGATACAGCAGCTGTGCCACCACCAGACTGGCTGTGGTATCATTGACCTCTTCGCCCAGGAAGATGATGCGGTCATTGAGCAGCCGGGAGAAAATGTCGTAGGAACGCTCGCCCCGGTTGGTCTGCTCCACAACATAAGGAACTAAACTCATAAAATATGCCTCCTGTACAGATAGATGTTCAAAGTATACCCGCCCGTTTGTGATTTTAGCAGAATGCGCCGGTTTTATTCGGCAGTCTCCTCCGCCTTATCTTCTTTCTTCTCCTCCGCCTCGGGGGCCACGGCCACGGCGCTGTCCGCCACCAGCTTGACCACCTTCTCGCGGATGACCTGCTCCCGCACCTGAGCGGCGGGCAGATACTTCTTCACGGACTCCAGATCCATGCCGTACTTGTCGGACAGCTTCTGCATCTCGGCGTTCACCTCGTCGTCGGTGGCCTCCAGACCCTCGGCCTTGATGATGGCCTCCACGGCCAGATCCATGCGGACCTGCTCCTGAGCGGGGCCGTGGGCCTGAGACAGGAAGTCGGCCTCGGTGGTGCCGGTCATCTTCAGATACTGGTCAAAGGGGATGCCCTGAGAGGCCAGCTGCTGCTTGAAGTTGTTGGCCATCTGCTCAGCCTGCAGATCCACCATGGCATCGGGGATATCGCAGGTGATGCCCTCGGCCACCTTCTGCATCAGCACGTCCTCGAAGGCCCGCTGAGCGGACTCCTTGCGCTCCCCGGTGATCTTCTTCTTCAGATCGGCCTTCAGCTCCTTCAGGGTGTCGAACTCGGAGACGTCCTTGGCGAACTCGTCGTCCATGGCGGGGATCTCCTTGACCTTCACCTCGTTGACCTTCACATGGAACACAACGGGCTTGCCGGCCAGCTCGGGGGTATAGTTTTCGGGGAAGGTGATGTCGATATCCTTCTCCTCACCGGCCTTCATGCCGACGAGCTGATCCTCAAAGCCGGGGACAAAGCTGCCGGAGCCGATCTCCAGATCGAAGTTCTCGCCCTTACCGCCGTCGAAAGCCACGCCGTTGTCGAAGCCCTCGAAGTCGATGGTGGCGGTGTCGCCCTTCTTCACGGCACGCTCCACGCTCACCAGACGGCTGTTGCGCTCGGCCATCTCCTTGAGACGGGCGTTGACGTCGGCGGCCATGACCTTCACCTCGGCACGGGGGGCCTCCAGACCCTTGTACTGGCCCAGCGTCACCTCGGGATATACCGCCACGGTGCACTGAAAGACCACGCCGTCCTTGCCGCAGGACTCCAGCTCCACCTGGGGATAGCCCACGACCTCCAGCTTCTGCTCCTGCACGGCGGCCTCATAGGCGTCGGGCAGCACGATATTCACAGCCTCCTCGTAAAAGACCTCAGCGCCGTACATCCCCTCGATGATCTTGCGGGGAGCCTTGCCGGGGCGGAAGCCGGGGACGTTCATCTTGCCACGCATCTGCAGATAGGCCTTGTTGACAGCCTTCTCGAATTCTTCTGCGCCGACCTCGATGGTCAGCTTGACCTGGCTCTTTTCCAGATTTTCACAGGACTTTACACTCATTTTGACTTTTCCTCCGTTCAGCATTCATTTATAATCAATGCAATTTTATATAATACCAGAAAACAATTTCAATTTCCACACCTTTTTTGCGTCATTCGCAAATTTTTTTGGGAACAAATTTCAGATAGTCCGCCGACACCAGCGAAAACTCCGTTCCATCCCACATTCCCTCGATGGCCCGGCGGTGGGAAGCGCCGTGCAGATGGCCGTAGCAGCACAGCTTCACGCCGTACTCCTTCAGCAGCCGCAGGATCTCCGGGCAGCGGTAGCCCTGATACAGGGGCGGATAGTGGAGAAACACCAGCTTCTCGTGCTCCCCCGCCGCCTTCAGAGAACTCTCCAGCCGCCCGATCTCCCGCAGCAGCACCTTTTCATTGTGGGTCCCCTGGTTGTCCAGCTCGTAAAACCACCCACGGGTGCCGCACAGGGCCAGCTCCCCGTAGAACTTACAGTTGTTGTGGAGAATTTCCATGGTGGTCAGCTCATGCTCCCGGAAGAACCGCTCCATCTTGGCGGCGGTGTTCCACCAGTAGTCGTGGTTGCCCTTGAGCAGATACTTCTTCCCCGGCAGGGCGTCGATGAACCGGAAGTCCTCCAGCGATTCCTCCAGACTCATGCCCCAGGACAGGTCGCCGCACAGCACGGTGACGTCCTCCGGCCTCAGAGCGGAGAAGGCCTCCTTCAGCCGGGACACATAGTCCTGCCAGCCGTCTCCGAAGATCTCCATGGATTTGTTGGAATTGAGGGACAGATGCAGGTCCCCCAGAGCGTACAGCGCCATGCGCCGCCTCCTCTCCCGATTTTATATCAGCCGCCGCAGATTGTTCCAGAACAGATCCTCCAGCAGCGACTGGGGATAGCCCCGGTCCGCCAGCGCCTGCCACAGCAGCGGCACATCCTCCAGACCCCGCATCCCGCCGGCCAGCAGCTCGCAGCCGTCCATGTCGCCGCCCAGACACAGGGACCTTTCCCCGTCCAGCTCCAGAAAATGCTCCACATGGCGCACCAGCCCTTCCATGGTGGGGTCGTCGCCCACAAAGTGCTGGTAGTAGTTAAGCCCCGCCACGCCGCCGCTGTCCCGGATGGCCCGGAACATATCGTCGGTGAGGTTGCGCCGGTGGGGGCAGACGGCCCGGCTGTTGGAGTGGGAGGCCACCACAGGCCGCCGGGAAAGACGCACCACGTCCCAGAAGCCCGCATCCGACAGATGGGACACATCCACGTAGATGGACAGCTCCTCCATCCGCTGCAGGAAGTCCCGGCCATAAGCGGTCAGTCCCTGCTCCGGCTGCTGGGCATTGGAGCCGGAGAGACGGTTGGCGTAGTTCCACACCGGGTTCAGCAGCCGCACGCCCCAGTCATAGGCAGTGTCCAGCCGTCGGATGTCGCAGTCCAGCAGCTCGGCGCCCTCGATGCTCAGCAGCGCCGCCGCCTTGCCCTGCCCCACGGCCTCGTCCACCTCCGCCCCGGTGCGGCAGGGGAGGATGCGCTCCCGGTTCTCCTCCATCTCCCGCAGGAACCGCTGATGGAGCAGAACGCCCTGCTCCGGCATGGAGCTGCCCTTCGGCACCAGCCGGGGATTCTGATACAGGGCAAAGAACTGGGCGTAGCGGGCAAAGCCCCCGGCCCGCTCCAGATCGATGTGTCCGCCGCTGCGGCGCAAATTACCCGCAATGTCGTAGAAGGCCCGCAGCTCCGGGTCCCGGAAGAGCGTCCCCGCCGTGTGGCAGCGGTGGATGGTGTCGCAGTGTGCGTCAAAATAGGGAATCGTATGTATCACCTCAAAATGCGTTTTCGATGTATTCTATGTGGGTGGCGGCGGGGGAGTGCGCCCCGTCGGTGTAGACCTCTGCCACGTCGAAGCGGACGGGGCAGTCCAGCCCCTTTTCCATCAGATAGAAGGCCGCCGTCTTGCGGATGCGCTCCTGCTTGGCGGCGGTGACGTACTCTCTGGGCAGGCCGCAGGCCAGATTGCTGCGGGTCTTGACCTCCACGAAGCACAGCACGCCGCCCTTGCGGGCGATGAGATCGATCTCCCCGAACCGGCAGTGATAGCTGTGAGCCAGCAGCTCATAGCGCCTGCGCCGCAGATAGTTGGCGATCTGGGCCTCGCCCCATACGCCCTCCGCCCGGCTCATGTGTGCCGCTCCTTCCACTTGGTGAGAAAGCTCATCCGGTGCTCCGGACATGGCCCGTATCGGTCCAGCATGGCATAGTGCAGCTTGGTGCCGTAGCCCTTATGCCTGGCGAACTGATACTGAGGGTACAGGGGATCCAGCACCCGGCACACATACCGGTCCCGGCTCACCTTGGCCAGCACCGACGCTGCGGCAATGGACGCCGAGCGCCCGTCCCCGCCCACCACCGTCTCATGGGGCGTGGTGATGGCGGAAGACCTTCCGTGATCCCGGTTGCCGTCGATGAGGGCATGATCCGCCGGGATCGCCAGAGCGTCGATGGCCAGCTGCATGGCCTTCATCCGGGCGCTGAGGATGTCCGTTGCGTCGATCTCCTCTGCACTGACGGAGGCCACCGCCCACGCCGCCGCCTGTTGGCAGATGACGTCGAACAGAGCCTCCCGCTTCTTCTCCGTCAGCTTCTTGCTGTCGTCAAGGCCGGGGATGCAGCCGTCCACCGGCAGGATCACCGCCGCTGCGTATACCGGCCCCATCAGCGGCCCGGCCCCCGCCTCGTCGCAGCCGCATACGGCGGCGCAGCCACGGGCCATGGCGGCCTTTTCCAGCGAGAAGTCCGTCATGTGGCGTCCTCCACTGTCTCCAGTGTGAAGCGGCCCAGCTTGCCGCCCCGGAACTCGTCCAACAGGATGCGGGCCATGCGCTCGGTGTCCACCTGCGCCCCCCGCATGAGAAAGCCCCGCTTGCGCCCGGCCTTTTCCAGCAGGTCATACCCGCTGTCCTCCGGCTCCACGGCGATCTTATACCGTTCCTCCAGCACCGAGGTATAGTGCCTCCCCAGATACTCCATGAGATAGCAGGCCAGCTCCTCGATGTCCAACACATCGTCCTTGATGGCCCCGGTGAAGGCCAGACGCTTACCCACCTCCGGGTCGTCGAACTTGGGCCACAGGATACCCGGTGTGTCCAGCAGCTCCAGCGTGCTGTCCACCGGCACCCACTGCTTGCTGCGGGTGACGCCGGGCCGGTCCTCGGCTTTTGCGGTCTTGCGGCGGGCTACCTTATTGATAAAGGTGGATTTTCCCACGTTGGGGATGCCCAGCACCATGACCCGCACCACACGTCCCACCTGTCCCTTCTGGGCATAGGCCTCCAGCTTGTCCCGCAGCAGCTCCCGCACAGCGGCGGCGAACTGGGCGGTGCCGGCGCCGCCCTTGGCGTTGGCCTCCAGCACGGCATAGCCCTTCTCCCGGAAGTAGGCAGCCCAGCGCCGGGTCTGGCCGGGATCGGCCTGATCCACTCGGTTCAGCACCACCAGACGGGGCTTGCCCGCCGTCAGCTCGTCCACATCCGGGTTCCGGCTGGCCAGCGGGATGCGGGCATCCAGAATTTCGCACACGGCGTCCATATGCCCGATCTCGGCAGCGATCATCCGCCGGGTCTTGGTCATGTGACCGGGGAACCAGCTCAGGCTCTCTACCTGCATCTGTCTCACACCTTTCTTGCCTTGTCAATCTAAGCTATCATACCACATCTGCCGCCCCCTGTCCAGCGCAGAAACCCCTGTCCCGTTCCTCCGGAGGGCATCAAGCTTTTTCTTGAAAAGCGGTGGGCCATCTGGTATAATGTAAAAAATCAACAGGGAGGGCTCCGGTATGAAGAAAGCGGTATACTATATCCTGCTGGCGATATTCATAGGTGTATTTCTCTTTGCGGCCTATCAGATCGGCAGCTATATGCTGGAAAAGCACAAGAGCGACGAGGTGCTGAAGGATGCCGGCAAATACGTCTACATCCCGGACCTGAGCAGCGATGAGGAGCCGGAAGGGGAGCCGGAGCAGGTCTACGTGGACTTTGCGGCGCTGGAAGGCGTCAACAGCGACATCGTGGCGTGGCTCTACGGGGCGGACACGGGCCTGAACTACCCCATCGTGCAGGCGGAGGACAACGACTACTACCTCTATCGCCTGCTGGACGGCACATGGAACAAGAACGGCACCATCTTCATGGACTACGTCAATCGCTCGGACTTCTCCGACCAGAATACGCTGGTCTACGGCCACCACATGAAGTCCGGCGCCATGTTCGGCGCACTGGTGCAGTATAAGAAGCAGGAGTTCTACGACGCCCACCCCTATCTGTATCTCTACACTCCCCAGCAGAGCTACCGGCTGGACCTGATCGCCGGGTCCGTGGTGGACTATGACGACGCCGTGTACTCCACGGTGCTGTCGGCGGATACGGTGAGTGCGCTGGTGCGCTCGTCCCGGTTCGAGTCCAGGACGCCGGTGCCGGAGGATCTCTCCAGCGCCCATTTGGTGACCCTCTCCACCTGCTCGTATGAGTTTGAAGATGCCCGGTTTGTGGTGGTGGGTGTCCTGACCCCCATCGATCCGGTGGCAGCCCCCGCCGGAAGCGGCGAATAATGTCCCCTGCGGTAGAGCGTAAGCCCTACCGCAGCTTTTTTATCCCATTGTTCACAGGAAGTTTACACGCCCCGCCCCGGCGGGAATTGACAATAACGGACAGACTGTCTATAATTGACCATAGAGAAATGGGGAGGGATGAAAATGCTTTCGACCAAGGTACACAAGGCTCGGCAGCTGGCGTCACACGCCCTGCCTCTGACACGGCGCATCCTGTCGCTGGGGAAGGGACTTCTCCACAAGGTGACGGGTCTGGCGGGCCGGCTATTGGGTGCTGTGGGCCGCTGCGTCCGGCAGGTGACGGATCATCTGCTGGAGAGCAAGGCCGTGCGGCTGCTGCTGAAGCTCACCATGATCGTCTCCGCTGTGGCCACGGTGCTGACGGGACTGGGCTATCTGCTGTGCAGCAAACGCCAGCGCAGCTGAACAGGTAAAAAGCGGGAGGCGCTGCGGCGTCTCCCGATCTATTAGAAAAGGGGAATCAACTATGGAAAGAAAAGAATTTCAGGCGGAGTCCAAGCGTCTGCTGGAGCTGATGATCCACTCCATCTACACCCATAAGGAGATCTTCCTACGGGAGATCTTGTCCAACGCCTCCGACGCCATCGACAAGCTGTGCTACCGCTCCCTGACGGATGAGCAGGTGGGCATGAAGCGGGAGGATTTCGCCATCACCATCCGCCCCGATCAGGAGGCCCGCACCCTCACCGTCAGCGACAACGGCATCGGCATGAACGATACCGATCTGGAGCAGAATCTGGGCGTCATCGCCTCCAGCGGTACCTTCCAGTTCCGTCAGGAGCTGGATAAGGACGCCGAGAGCGACGTTATCGGCCAGTTCGGTGTGGGCTTCTACTCTGCCTTCATGGTGGCCGACCACATCACCGTCGTCACCCGGAAGTACGGCGATGAGCAGGGCTGGCGCTGGGAGTCCGACGGCGTGGAGGGCTATACCATCGAACCCTGCCGGAAGGACACTGTGGGCACGGATATCATCATGCACCTGAAGGCCGACGAGGAGCCGGAGGAGTACAGCCAGTACCTGCAGGAGCACACCCTCCAGCGTCTGGTGAAGAAGTACTCCGACTATATCCGCTTCCCCATCCGTATGGAAATGACCCGCTCCAAGCGCAAGGAGGGCTGTCCGGAGGACAAGCCGGAGTATGAGGAGATCAAGGAGTGGGAGACCCTCAACAGCATGGTCCCCCTGTGGCAGCGGAAGAAGAGCGAGGTCACACGGGAGGAGTACGACAAGTTCTATCAGGAGCACTTCGGGGATTTCGCCCCGCCCCAGTCGGTGATCACCGTCTCTGCGGAGGGCGCCGTCACCTATAAGGCCCTGCTGTTCATTCCCTCCCAGCCCTCCGGCCAGTACTATACCGAGGACTTCGAGCCGGGCCTGCAGCTGTACTCCAGCGGCGTGATGATCATGGATAAGTGCGCCGATCTGCTGCCGGAGTGCTTCAACTTTGTCCGTGGCGTGGTGGACTCCCCGGACCTGAGCCTGAACATCTCCCGTGAGCTGCTGCAGCACGACCGCCAGCTGAAGGTCATCTCCAACAATCTGGAGAAGAAGATCCGCAGCGAGCTGGAGCGGATGCTGAAGGACGACCGGGAGGGCTACGAGAAGTTCTACCGCAGCTTCGGCCGCCAGCTGAAGCTCAGCGCCCTGAACAACTACGGCGCCATGAAGGAAAAGCTGCAGGATCTGCTGCTGTTCTACTCCTCCACCCAGAAGAAGCTGGTGACGCTGGGCGAGTACGTCTCCCGGATGCCGGAGGAGCAAAAGTATATCTATTACGCCTCCGGCGACAGCGTGGAGGCGGTGGATCATCTGCCCCAGACGGAGCTGCTGAAGGATCGCAGCATGGAGATCCTGTACTTCACCGATAAGACCGACGAGTTTATCCCCGATATCTTCCGCACCTACGGCGACAAGGCCTTCCGCTCCGCCGTGGACGGCGATCTGGAGCTGGGGGACGAGAAGCAGCCGGAGACGGCGGATCATCAGGAGACGCTGGATTTCCTGAAGGAGACGCTGGGAAGCCGGGTGGATCAGGTGAAGGCCTCCGGCAAGCTGAAGTCCCACCCCGTCTGCCTTACCAGCGGCGAGGGCATGACCTTCGAAATGGAGAAGTACTTCGCCGCCGTGCAGCCCGACCTCGCCCTGAAGGCCAAGCGTATTCTGGAGGTGAACGTGGAGCATCCCGCCTTTGCCGCTCTGGAGTCCGCCCGCATCACGGACCCCGACCGGGCCAAAAAGTATGCCGAGATTCTGCTGAATCAGGCCATGCTCATTGCAGGTCTGCCGCTGGAGAACCCCTCCGACTATACGGATCTGCTCTGCTCTCTGTGGAAGTGATCCACAAAATACCAAAAGGACGCCGGCTAAGCGACCGGCGTCCTTTTTATCTCGTGCTCAGCGGTAGCGCACGGGTATAGCGGCTCATGATATAGGCGGCATAGAGGGCCGTCAGCACCTCTGCGATGGGCATGGCTAGCCATAGGCTCTCCGCCCCCAGCAGGGAGGGAAGAAATTTTAACTCCATGGAATCGCTCCTTTCTCAAAGCAAAAAGCCGGATAAGGACAGACATTTCAGTCTGCGCCTTATCCGGCTGTCATTTCTCCGAACGACTCGCCCTCCCAGCGAACACGGGGGATTGCAGCAGATGCCGGTGGGGAAGTCAAGGACAGTGTTCTATCGGTGCTGCATGGTGTTCTGCCGGTGCTGCATGGTGTTCTATCGGTGCTGCATGGTGTTCTGCCGATTCCGCATGGTATTTTGAGGGTTGCTGCACCGGCGGTATTTAAGCTCAGCATCGACTGCTTACCGGGGCTGCACGGTGTTTGGCAGACACTGCAACCAGAGGGGCATAGGCTTTGTGTCGGGGCTTTTACAGGGCTTGACCTGTTCCTCCGGCGGAGGACTGCGGTGCGTCAGCGGCGGGAGCAGCTGCACGCTCCGGCGAGACGGCGTCCGCTGGGATGAGGGGAAGCTCAGGGGCGGATGTCTCCGGGGTGGAGGGGGACGGCTGACGCTCCTTGGCGGCGTCGGCCTTTCCGGCTTCATACGCCTCCCGGCGGGCGCTCTCCAGCGCCTGACGGTGGGCTTCCTCCGTCTGGCGGGCGGCCCTTTCCGTCCGGCGGCGCTCCACGCCCCGCTTGCAGACCTTGCACAGATGCCATACCGACCCGGCGGCTACAACGCCCAGTCCCACCCATCCGGAGGTGCGGATCTGCCAGAAGTCATGGATGGTGAAGCAGTCGCTGTATATTCCCAAATAATATAGCACCACGCCGCCGATGAGCAACAGGATGCACAGGACCAGGTCCAGCGCCGCCCGCACCCGGTGAGCCTGCCGCCGCAGGAGGAAGCAGATCAGCAGCACCACCGCCAGCAGAAACAGGGCGGGGGACTGGCAGTATAATATTTCGGTCATGGAAGCCTTCCCCTCTCTTTACAGGCAGTTCTTGCCACGGAGGATATACTTGCCGTCGGGCCCGGCCAGCACGGTGCCGTGCTCCACCGCCAGACGGCCCCGGAGCCACACCTGCTGGATGGAGCCACGGGTGGTGAAGCCCTCGTAGGGGTTATAGTCCACATTGGCCACCGTGTCCGCCGCACGGATGACGTGATCCGCCAGCGGATCGTACACCACGATATCGGCGTCGGCCCCGGCCTGCAGGATGCCCTTCCGGGGGAACATCCCGTAGAGCTTGGCGGGATTCTCCGCCAGTACACGGCACATGGTGGCAAGGCTGATCTTCCGGGTGGTGACACCGGCGGTGTAGATCAGCTCGCCACGGGTCTCCACCCCCGGCAGGCCGCCGGGGATTTTGGTGAAGTCCCCCCGGCCGGCGTCCTTCTGGGCCAGCGTAAAGGAACAGTGGTCCGTGGAGATGGTCTGAATTTCGCCACGGCGCAGGGCCATCCACAGGGCCTTCTGATCCTCTGCCTTGCGGATGGGGGGCGCACAGACGTAGCGGGCCGCCAGAGAGTAGTCGGGGTTATCATACACGCTGTCGTCCAGCAGCAGGTACTGGGGGCAGGTCTCGGCATAGACCTTCTGGCCACGCTTCCGGGCGGCCTCCACCTCCCGCAGGGCGGCGGCGTTGGTGAGGTGGACGATGACCACGGGGATATCCACCGCCTCAGCGATCCGCAGCAGGCGGCTCACGGCCTCCGCCTCCAGAAAGTCCGGACGGGTCCGGGGGTGGGAGGAGACACCCATTTCCCCGGCGGCCTTCTTTTCCTCGATGAGGGCGTCGATGACGCCGCTGTTTTCGCAGTGTACGCCGCAGATGCCGCCCTTCTCCTTCAGCTTTTTCAGGGCGTGGTACATGGCGTTGTCCCCGATCATCATGGCGGGATAGGTCATGTACATCTTGAAGGAGGAGATACCGGCGGCGTACATATCGTCGATCTCCGCCTCGATCTGCGGGTTCCAGTCGTCGATGGTCATGTGGAAGCCGTAGTCGCAGCAGGTGCGGCCGTCGGCCTTCCGGTGCCACAGCTCCAGCCCGTGGTGCAGGCTCTCCCCCTTGTTGGGGCAGGCGAAGTCCACCACGGTGGTGGTGCCGCCCCGCAGGGCCGCCCGGGAGCCGGTGGTGAAATTGTCGGCAGTGGTGGTATTGCACACGTCCAGATCAAAATGGGTGTGGGCGTCGATGAAGCCGGGCATCAGCAGCATCCCGGTGACGTCGATGATCTGGTCGGCCTTGCGGGTGATATTGCGGCCCACCTCCAGGATCTTTTCACCCTCCACCAGAATATCGGCACGGCGTGTCCCTCTGCCGGAGACAACGGTGCCGCCTCGAAACAGATACTTCATAGCTTGCACTCCCTTCCGAATTTGACACGAATTTACCATCGATGGACAAGGGCAAGCACGGTTTTGTCGGGCAAAAATGCGCCCATACTGCGTCAAGTCCCTTTGCCATACGGCAAGTATGCCCTGCGGGCCTTTCCTTGTCTGACCGGATTTTTGCTCCGACAAAACTGCAAGGCACCTGCCAGCGATGGATTTTCGAGTGATTTTTGGCTTTTGAGATGCAGGCGGGCTGGCGCCCGCCAAGGCGAAAAGGACAAAAAGCGCCGGAAAGACACGCTGTCAGGCGTACTTGCCCTTGTTCATCGATGGTAACCTATATTATAACAGAAAAAAACCAAAAAGCCACACCATTTTTCAGGGTCGTCCGTACCGGTTACGGTGGAATGCACAAAAACGGCATGGGATTTTTGTATGGCTCGTACAGGGAGATTTTATCATACTTTTACACAAAAAACACAGAACGGACTTGTTTTCCTGTGCAAAATCATGTATGATAGAGACGTATTATGGGATGCCACGGGCGTTCCAAAAAATAAAGGAGGAAAGAACCATGCGGAAAGTATTAGCATTGCTCCTGTCCCTGGTGATGACACTGACTCTGTTGGTGCCGGCCACCTGAGCAGAAGAGAAAACGGCGACTGGGTATCAGCTGCCGGCTTCTCTGAAGGGCAAGACGGTCATTCTGCACACCAACGACGTACATGGCGCTATTGACAAATACGCCAAGGTTGCGGCACTGAAAAACGAGTGCTACGACCGGGGCGCCAGCGCTGTGGTGCTGCTGGATGCCGGTGACTTCAGCCAAGGCTCTACCTACGTCAGCCTCAGCAAGGGCGCTACCGCCGTGGAGCTGATGAATGCCGTGGGCTACGACGCCGTGACGCTGGGCAACCACGAGTTTGACTACGGCTTCCCCCAGCTGAAGGCGAACCTCAGCTACAGCGCCGCCGACTTCCTGGTGACCTGCGTCAATCTGGTGGACGACAAGGGTGATCCCATCTTCGCTCCCGGCGCTACCGCTCCCGTTACGGACGCTGACGACAACCCCCTCTTTAACCTCACCGTGATGGGTGTGGCCACTCCGGAGACTCAGACCAAGGCCAACCCCGCTCTGATGAAGGGCCTGACCTTCCTGTCCGGCCAGAAGCTGTATGACGCCGCCAACGCCGGGATCAAGGTCGCCCGTGAGGAGGGCAACGCCGATATCGTCATCGCTCTGACCCATCTGGGCGTGGATGCGTCCTCCGAGCCCAACCGCTCCATCGATTTCGTGAAGAACGTCCCCGATGTGGATATCGTCATCGACGGCCACTCCCACACCGTGATGACCGCCAACAAGGACAACGGCATGATCCAGTCTACCGGTACGGGTCTTGCGTATGTGGGCGCTTTCGTCATTGATAACGCCACCAAGAGCGTGGAGAGCAACGGTCTCATCGACCTGAGTACCTACACCAAGGAGGATGCCTCCGTCAAGGCCATCGCCGACAGGATCATCGGTGAGGTGGACGCCGAGTACGGCAAGGTGTTCGCCAAGACCGAGGTGGAGCTCAACGGCGCCAAGGAGCCCGGCAACCGCACCGAGGAGACCAACATGGGCGACCTTATTACCGACGCCATGATGTGGGCCGTTAAGACCCGGATGCCCAGCATCAACATGGAGAACGCTGTGGCCATCACCAACGGCGGCGGCATCCGTGCCGCCATCAAGGCCGGCGACATCACCAAGAAGGACGTGTTCACCGTTCTGCCCTTCGGCAATACGCTGACGGTGGTGAACGTCACCGGCGCCGAGCTGCTGGAGGCGTTGGAGGCTTCTACCTTCTGCACTCCCGTGTCCCTGGGCGGCTTCCCCCAGACCGCCGGCATGAAGCTGACGGTGGACTGCACCAAGGATTACGACAAGAACGACACCACCTATCCCGGCTCCACCTACTATGGTCCCAAGAGCATCAACCGTGTGACCATCGAGAGCATCAACGGCAAGCCCTTTGATAAGGATGCCACCTACTCCGTGATCACCAACAACTTCTGCGCCGCCGGCGGCGACACCTACTACGCCTTCGCCGCTGCCAGCAGCCAGATCGAGAGCGGTCTGTCGCTGGACACCGTGGTCATGGACTACATCACCGATGAGCTGGGCGGCACCGTCACCAAGGCCCAGTATGGCGAGCCTCAGGGCCGCATGACCATCATCCCGCCGGAGAAGACGGATGACGGCAAGATCACCATCGGCGGTCTGGACGCCAACGTCTGGATGACCAAGTACGGCAACGTCTACACCGACTGCAAGGCCGAGGACTTCATGGGCAAGCTGGGCTTTGCCTGGGGCGATCTGGTGACGGTCAAGTTCCTGGATAAGACCCTGACCCTGCCGGTGGTGCCTACCTATTCCTATGTGGACTCCGGCAAGCCCGCCGTCATCGTGGAGAAGGACGCCGACGGTAAGCCTACCGGCTACGTCTCCATGGCCATCAACATGGGTAACTTCGCTGAGACCTATGAGCTGGCCAAGAAGCACACCAACGAGGATAAGACGTGGTACTGGACCGCTTGGGAGGGTGTGACCTATCCCGTGGAGGTCACCTTCAAGATGGCGGAGAAGGGCGGCTACATGGCCGAGTACATCATGCACGACCTGCAGCGCACCAATGACCGTGCCGATTATCCCAACCTGTCCGACGCCGAGTTCGGAAACTTCCGCAACATCGCCACCACCGGCATGGGCAAGGATGTGCTGTACCGTGGCTCCTCCCCCATCAACCCGGAGCTGGGCCGCAACACCTATGTGGATGCCGCTCTGAAGCAGGCGGGCGTGAACGTCATTATGAACCTCGCCAACAGCCCGGAGGAGGCCGAGGCCTATGAGGGCTTCGCTGATACCTACTACTCCGGCCAGAAGGTGATCTATCTGAATCTGGGCGTGGACTTCTCCGCTCCGGAGTTCCAGAAGGGTCTGGCCGAGGGCCTGCGGTTCTTCGCCGCCAACAAGGGTACCTACTATGTCCACTGCACCGAGGGCAAGGACCGTGCCGGCTTCGTCTCCGCTCTGCTGGAGTGCCTGATGGGCGCTACCTATGACGAGGTGGTGGCGGACTACATGGTCACCTACTACAACTACTACGGCGTGGAGCCCGGTACGGACAAGTACGAGGCCATTGCCAACAGCAACATCATCAAGACCCTCCAGAACGCCTTCGGCGTGGAGGATCTGTCCAAGGCCGACCTGCAGAAGGGCGCTAAGGGCTACATGAAGGCCATCGGTCTTACTGACGCCGAGATCACCGATCTGATGGTGAATCTGGGCTACGTGGCCCCCGTGGAGCCTGTGACACCCTCCAAGCCCGCTACCGGTGACGCCGGTATCGTGGTGTATCTGGGCCTGGGCGTGATGGCTCTGGCCGGTGGGGTGCTGGTGGCTAAGAAGAAGGAGCAGTTCTAAGAACGCACCTTTCCATAAGCAGAAAGTATTCCGCTGAATAGTGACCCCCATGGACCGGGGCTTTGCCCCGGACCATGGGGGATCTTTTTGCTGGTAGGGGCAGGAGCCGCCGGTGGGCAAGGGGAAAGAGGCCGGTGCCGGGCGGGCTTGTGCCGGCGGACCGGTGTCCATGAGAGAGAATAAAAGCGTGAGCCGCCGACGGGCGGCTCACGCTTTTGATACAGGTCATGCTGTTGCTGTGGCTATGGGGTTCGTGCCTTTGGGATGCGTTCTGCGCTCTGTGCATGGGGGATGCGGCAGCGCAGAGCGGGCTTTTGCGGTAAGGGAGAGCCTCTACGCAAACAGGCAGTCCTTATGCAAGCGGGCGGCCCTTATGCAAGCGAGTAACTCTTACGCAAACAGGTAGGCGTACCGGTCACGGACGGTGACGATGAGCTTTTCCAGCTCCGCAGGCAGGTCGTTGCTGCCGGAGAGGTCGTACTCCTTGGGCTCCCCGAAGGTACGCACCTTCACCCGGTCGCCGCTCAGGAACAGGACACCGGCGTTGTGGGAATCCGCCATATCCTCCGCCGTCTGGAAGAGGGTGAACTTATCGTGGCAGGGCTCGGAGTGGTAGGGGCAGAACTGGGTGCAGTTGCCGCACTCGTTGCACATTTTATCCACGTGCAGGATCTGGTGGCTGCCGTCGGCCATGGCAATGACCACGTTGGCCCGGTTGGGGCAGGAGTCGGCGCAGTTTTCGCAGGCGGTGGAGCACTGGAGGCAGCGCTCACCCTCGCAGGCGGTGCAGCCGCTCATCCGCAGGATCCCCTTCTTGGCGATGGCGTCGGCCTTGGTGATGTAGGCCTGCTGGGGGATATCGTAGGTATGGGGAGCGCCGATGACTGCCTCGGCGAACTGTGCGGCGTCGGCAATGCCCTCCACCACCGTAGCGGGGCCACGGCGGGCGTCACCGGCGGCGTACACGCCCTCCACATTGGTCCGGAAGGCGGGGCGGCCCTTGCCGTCCACCTCCACGCCGTTGGAGGTCAGGAGGGCGCTGTCCACCTGCTCGCCCACGGCGGAGATCACCAGATCGCAGGGGATGTCCACATATTCACCGGTGGCCACGGGGCTGCGGCGGCCGGAGGCATCCGCCTCGCCCAGCTTCATCTTCTCGCAGCGCAGCACGCCGTCCTTCTGCTCCACCGGGGCGCACAGCTCGGCAAAGACCACGCCGTCCGCCAGCGCCAGCGCCAACTCATGCTCGTCGGCGGGCATATACTTCCTGGTGCGGCGATAGACGATGGCGACGTGCTGGGCGCCGCTGCGCTTGGCCAGACGGGCCGCATCCATGGCGGTATTGCCGGCGCCCACCACGGCCACATTGCCGCCCACGGCGATGTTCCCGGCCTTGACGCCCTTCATCCACTGGATGGCGCCGGCCACATCGCCGGGGATGCCCAGCTGGCCGGGCTTCCATGCGCCCACGGCATAGAGGATATGGGTGTAGCCCATGGCCTTCAGCTCCGCCACGGAGGGGGCGGGAGCGCCGCAGCGAACCTCCACGCCGTACTTCTCCATCAGGGCGATGTCCTTCTGGATGGCCTCGTTGGTGATGCGGAAGGCAGGGATCACGTGGCGGGGGACGCCGCCCAGACACTGCTCCCGCTCGAAAATGGTGGTCTCGACACCGGAACGGCCCAGGAAATAGGCGGCGGCGATGCCGGTGGGGCCGCCGCCGATGATGGCGGCCTTCTTGCCGGAAACCTTAGCGGGCTTCTGGATGGAGGCCATCAGGGCCTCATAGCCGCGCTCCGCCGCCACCAGCTTGGTATCCCGGATACGGACGGACTCGTCGTAGAAATTCCGGGAGCACTTGGTCTGGCACCGGTGGGCGCAGATGGTGCCGGTGAGGAAGGGCAGGGGGTTCTTCTCGGTGATGAGCTTCAGAGCCGGGCCGTACAGGCCCTTGCGGACCAGCTCCACATATTCGGGGATATCCTGCTCGATGGGACAGCCGCCCTTGCAGGGAGCCGTGAAGCAGTCCAGCCAAGGCACCTGCTTGTCGCTCTTGCGGCTGGGCAGGGGCTTGATGGGCTTGACGTGGTGGAAGTCCGTGTGGCTGGCGGTGGACAGGTCACAGATGGCCTGCGTGTCCGTGCCGGAGAAGGGGCGGTAGGGCAGAGCCTCCACCTTCTCCACCATTTGCAGCAGGCGGTTGTAGCCGCCGGGCTTGAGGATGGTGGTGGCCACGGTGATGGGCCAGATACCGGCGGCAAACAGCTTGTCGCAGTTGAAGTACTCGGCGCCGCCGGCGAAGGAGATCCGCATCCTGCCGCCGAACTGCCGGGAGATGCGGTGGCACATCTCGATGGTCAGGGGGAACAGGCTCCGGCCGGACATATACATCTCGTTGTTGGGCAGCTCACCACGGGTGGTGTCCACGGGGAAGGTGTTGGAGAGCTTCAGGCCGAACTCCAGCCCGCAGCTGTCCGCCAGCTTCTGGAGCCGCTGGAACATGGGAACGGCGTCTGCCCACTGGAGATCCTCGTTGAAGTGGTGCTGGTCAAAGACGATGTAGTCATAGCCCATGGCGTCCAGCGTCCGCCGGGCAGTCTCGTAGCCCAAAATGGTGGGGTTGCATTTGACGAAGGTGTGCAGGTGCTTTTCGGAGATGAGATAGCTGGCAATGCGCTCGATCTCATCGGGAGGACATCCGTGGAGGGTAGAGACGGTGACGCTGCCGGAGACACGGGGGGAGATGGCGTCGATGAAGTCGCTCTCCGCCGGGAACAGCTCCTTCAGAACCTCCTTGCACTCGCCGAAGATGGCGGTACGGCGGGCGTCCATCATGCCGTCGATGTAGGTGTTCACCTTCTCGCCCTTGATGCCCTCCAGATCGTAGCCCACGGACATATTGAACACGAAGCCGTCGGGATCGCCCAGATCGTAGACCTTGCTGAGAACCTTCAGGGCGCACCAGGCCTTGATGTACTCGTCCATGGCCTGCGGCACCGTCAGCTCCGTGGACCACTCCTGATTGTAGCCCTCGTCGTTGGCCAGAATGCAGGGGCGGGGGACGCAGGCGGCCAGATCGGCGCCGTCCATCTTCTGAACGGTTTTCAGTTCAAAGAACCGGGCGCCGCCGAAGTAGCCTGCCACGATGTTCTGGGCCAGCTGGGTGTTTGGGCCAGCGGCGGGGCCGAAGGGCGTTTCGATAGTCTCCCCGAAAATGGGCAGGGTCTTGCCGCTGGGATGGAAGGGGCGATGAACGCCGAACACGGAGCCTTCACGGTCATATTCAGCGGTGATCCAGGTCATCAGCTGCCGGAAGGAAATGGGGGTCATTAACTCAGACATATTCACACCTCATTATGATGATAACTTTTGTTTTAGTACGTTCTGTGGTTCAGATCGCCCCACAGCTTCTTGGAGGCCTCCAGAATGTGGGCGTTTTCCGCCTCCTCGTCGATGCCCACCAGCTGACGGTCCAGCATGAGGGTCTTACCGGCGGCGATGGTGGTCTGGCACTGGCGGCCCGTCATGCCAAAGATCATGTGGCCATCGATATTCTCATCGGAGAAGGGGGTGTAGGGCTTGTAGTCCATGACGATGATGTCCGCCGCGGCCCCGGCCTTCAAAACGCCCAGCGTGTCGGGGAAGTACTTCTCGCCGATCTTGGCGTTGTTCTTGAAGAGCATATCCGTGACCTCGCACCAGCCGACGTTGGGCAGGCAGTTCTGGCTCCGCTGGGAGCAGAGGGCCACCTTGAGGGATTCCAGCATATCGTTGGTGTAGGCGTCGGTGCCCATGCCCAGCAGGATACCCCGCTTGTAGAGCTGGATCACCGGGCAGATGCCGATGGCGTTGCCCATGTTGGATTCGGGATTGTTCACCACCATGGTGCCGGTCTCCTGAATGATCTCCATTTCGGCAGTGTTCACATGGATGCAGTGGCCCAGAATAGTCTTGGGGCCGAGGATGCCGTGGTCCTGCAAACGCTGGACGGGGCGGCGGCCGTAGTTCTGCAGGCTGTCGTACACGTCGTTCATGCCCTCGGAGACGTGGATGTGGTAGCCGGTGCGGCCGTTGTTGGCCGCCACCATGCGGTCAAAGGTCTTGTCGGAAATGGTGAACAGCGCGTGGCCGCCGAACATGGCCGCCAGCATGGGATCCTTGTTCTTCTTGCATTCCGTGATGAAGTCGGCGTTTTCCTGGATGGCCTGCAAGCACTTTTCCTCGCCGTCCCGGTCGCTGACCTCATAGCACAGGCAGGAGCGCAGGCCCAGACGCTTGCTTTCCTCCGCAATGGTGTGGAGAGTGCCGGGGATCTCACCGTAGCTGGCGTGGTGGTCGAAGATGGTGGTCACACCCTGCTTGATGGAGTCGATATAGAGGGCGGCGGCGCTGGCCCGGGTACCGTCCATCATCAGATGGCGGTCAATGGCCCACCACGTTCCGTCCAGCACCTCGTAGAAGTTGGTGGGGTTGTTGCCCACGATGGAAAGGCCCCGTGCCAAAGCGGAGTAGATGTGGGTGTGGGCGTTGATGAGGGCGGGCATAATCACGCCGCCCTTGGCGTCGATGATCTCCGCCTGCGGGTATTTGGCTCTCAGAGCGGCCTCCTCGCCGATCTCCACGATCTTCGTGCCCTCGTAGGCCACCGCGCCGTGTTCGTAGTAGCCCTGACCCTCCGGGTCGCGGGTGATGAGCCGTCCGTTGGTAACAAGTGTCATAATACGTCCCCCCTTGAGAAAATATTGGAAATTGGAAAATGATTTGCGAAAAAGGATAAAAGAAAAAGGCGCTCCGGTCTCCCGAAACACCTGCCGCGCAAAGGAGACAGGTGTCAGCCCGTGCGCATGGCACTCCGTTGCAGCTGTCTTGCTTTGCAGTTATGTACTTGTAACTCTATTGTAAAGGACAGCGGGGAAAAATGCAAGAAAAATCTGCGGCCTGGAGACAGAAAGTTGGATAGAGCAAATAAAAAATGGAAAAAAGCGGGAGCCGATGGCTCCCGCTTTCGCTGTCGTGATCTTAAAAAGAACAGATTTACTTGGTGCCGAAGATCCGGTCGCCGGCATCGCCCAGACCGGGGACGATGTAGCCCTTCTCATTCAGGTGATCGTCCAGAGCACCGGCATAGATATCCACGTCGGGGTGCTTCTCCTGCAGGAACTTGATGCCCTCGGGAGCGGCCACGAGGACCATGAGCTTGATGTGCTTGCAGCCCCGCTTCTTCATTTCGCCGATGGCCTCTGCGGCAGAACCGCCGGTAGCCAGCATGGGATCCACGATCAGCACGTCGCGCTCGGCAACGTCCTTGGGCATTTTGCAGAAATAGGGATGGGGCTCCAGAGTCTCCTCGTCCCGGTACATACCGATATGGCCCACACGGGCGGCGGGAACCATCCGCAGCACGCCGTCCACCAGACCCAGACCGGCCCGGAGAATGGGGACGACTACGAACTTGCGGCCGGCCAGAGTGGGGGCGTCCATCTCGCAGATGGGGGTCTCAATGTGCTTGGTGGTCATGGGCAGATCGCGGGTGGCCTCATAGGTGATGAGCATACCGATCTCGCTGACCAGTTCCCGGAAATCCTTGACGCTGGTGTTCTTGTCCCGCATGATGGTCAGCTTGTGGGCCACCAGGGGATGATCCATAATGACTACTTTACCCATAATTCTGTTCTCCTCTATATCAAAAAATTGAAGACGTTATTGAATCGGCGCCGGTTTCTTTTTCAGGGGGTCCGCCTGCGGCGGCCGGAGGTAGAAAGCCTCCAGCTCCTGAGCGGAGACCAGCTTGCCCTGAGTGGCTAACGCCTCTGCCTCCAGCGCCACGGACGTGGCGTTCTGCATGATGAGGTGGGGGGGAGCCATACGGCAGGGGATGCCTTGCTCCGTAAAGCGGGCGTATACCAGATGCGCACCGTCACCCACTAAGGTGATGGGCCGGGGATCGTTTCGGATCTCCTCCGCCAGCTCGTCAAGAGAGACGGCCCGATCCGGGGTCAGCCGGGTGAGGACGCCGTTTTCCGCAGAGAAGTTGGCGTTATAGACCTGACTGCGGCGGGCGTCCATGGCGCAGACGATCAGCCCGTCGGAAAAGGCCACATTACGGGCCATGGCAGCCAGCGTGGACACACCAACGGCGGCGGGCTTGTCCACAGAAAAGGCAAGGCCTTTGGCGGCGGAAACGCCGATGCGGATGCCCGTAAAGGAGCCGGGGCCGACAGCCACGGCAATGGCGTCCATGTCGGACAGCTTCAAGTCCGTATTTTTCAGGATGTGCTCCACAATGGGCATCAAAGTGCGGCTGTGGGTCAGACCGGTATCCTGATAGCCGGAGGCCAAAATGCGTCCGTTTTCGGATACGGCGGCGGATACCGCCTTGGCGGAGGTCTCCAGGGCTAAAATTTTCATGGAAGCTCCACTCCTTCTATGGTAATGCTGCGGCCGGTGTCTCCCTCCCGGGCGATGCGGACCCAGACGGTGTCCTCCGGCAGAGCGTCCATCACGTTTTCACTCCACTCCACGGCGCAGACACCGCCGCGGGAGAGATAATCCTCCCAGCCGATGTCGAACAGGTCATCGGCGCTGTTCAGACGGTACATATCAAAGTGGAACAGAGGCAGCCGGCCGCCCTCGTACTCATTCACAATGGCAAAGGTGGGGCTGGTGACCCGGCCCTTGTAGCCAAGCCCTGCGGCAAGTCCCCGGGTGAAGGCAGTCTTGCCCATACCCAGATCCCCCAAATACGCCACCACCGCGCCGGGGTTTAGCACGGCGGCCAGACGGGCGCCGATGGCTTCCGTCTCCGCTTCGTTATGGCTGTGAAATTCCATGGACACCCTCCCTTGCTGCACGTAATCCATCACATTATAGCACGTCCGACAGAAAATGTAAAAACAAAATTCAACAAGTTTACAGATCCCTTTTTGTGTGGTATACTATCAGCGTGTCAAAAAAACTTTTTTGCCCCGCTGAGCAAGTTTCCAGAACTTTATAAGAGTTCTGAAAACTTGGGATTTTAATGGCGCGAGACACCCTTCTTGGGTTTCCCGCGCACACCCTTCACCCGCAAGGGGTATGCAGCATCCGTAAAGCGGCACAGCCGCTAACGGCTGCCCTACCTTACCGTTGCGGAGGATTTACCACTTTATTGACAGTCTTACTATGTCAGCAATTTTTTTTCGGATGAAAACAAGAGGCAGCTATGTTCAAGCGACTGAAAGAGACCATATTGGAGATCATCCAGCAGGCGGACCTGATCCTGCTGGGGCTTTGCTGCGCCGCGTCGGTGTTCGGCATCGCCATGATTTACAGCGCCACCCGGTACAACAACGATAACCGGAAGATCATCGTACAGACGGCGGCTCTTCTCATCGGCATCGTGGTGTATTTCGGCATTTCCATGATCGACCTGGAAATGCTCATTAAGCGGTGGAAGTGGATCGCGGCGTTCGATGTGCTGTTTATCCTGCTGCTGAAAACGCCCTTTGGCGTCAGCGACGATACCGGCAATACCGCATGGCTGAAATTCCCCTTTCTGCCGGTGAGCATCGGCCCGGCGGAGGTGGTGAAGATCACCTTCATCATTCTGCTGGCCTGGCAGCTCCAATGGCTCCGGGAGGAAAAACGGGATCTGAGGTCCTTTTCCGCCGCCTTTTATGTGGGCGGTCATACGCTGGGGATAGCGGGACTGTACTTTGTTATTTCCGGCGATATGGGCAACGCGCTGATGTTCCTGCTGATCTTCGTGGTGATGTCCTTCGTGGCAGGCTTTGCCCTGCGGTGGTTCGCCCTGCTTTTCGGCGCGTCGGGGGCCGTCATCGGAGGCATCATAGCCTTTGATCTGGTACCGGATTCCAAAAAGTATATGCTCAACCGCTTCATCGTCCTGTTCGACCACAACTATGATGTGCAGGGTCAGGGCTGGCAGCAGACCCGAAGCCTGCTGACCATCGGCGGCGGAGGCTTCTGGGGACAGGGGTATCTCCATGGAACACAGTCTCAGGCGGGGGTCGGCTCCGTTCCGGCCCGGCACACGGACTTGATTTTCGCCGTCATCGGTGAGGAACTGGGGTTTGTGGGAGCCACGCTGTCGATCTTGCTGCTGGTGGCCATCATCATCCGGGTACTGGTGGTGGGCCGGCGGGCTGCCCAGCCGTTCCACACCTACGTCTGCGTGGGCATCGCCTCTATGGTGATGTTTCAAATGATCATCAACATCGGCATGTGCCTGTTCATCATGCCGGTGATCGGCTTGACGCTGCCGTTTTTCAGCTACGGCGGCTCGTCGGTGGTGACACTGTTCGCCGCCATGGGCTTCGTTTCCGGCATCAAGAAGCGGACGGTGGTCCGCCGCCGTCCGGGACGGCCCTTAGGCTCCAACGCGGTATATTGACTTCTAAGGCAACACCAAGCAATGAAAACCGGGGCGCGTAGCGCTCCGGTTTTTTCCATCGGGCCCGTTCACATATTTTTCCGGTTCTTCGACAACACTACCTCTGTATCAATACGGTATATCCGAACTGACAGGAGGTTTTTATCATGAATATCCGCATGAAACGCGGCATGGCCTTGGTCCTGATGGCATCGCTGCTGCTGGCAGGCAGCGCGCAGGCGTTATTCGGCCTCGGAAAGAGCAAGCCGGAGACAGTCTCTCCTGAAAACGGCCCCACGGCCCGGGACCTGGAGATCCGCACCTACCGGGGCATCCCCTATCTGGGGCAGTTGGAGGCTGCGGACCCTGACGGCGGGGAGCTGACCTTTGCCATCGTCACCCAGCCCAAGAAGGGGACCGTGACGGTGGAGGGCGCCAATTTCACCTACACGCCCAAGAAGAACGCCGCCGGAGGGGACAGCTTCACCTATTCCGCCGCCAACAGCGCCGGGGCCGTGTCCCTGCCCGCCACCGTGACCGTGACCATCGAAAAGACCCGCTCCGGCGTTACCTACGCGGACACCGGCGAGGCCACCGCCACCGCCGCGCAGGATTTAGCGGAGCGGGGCGTGTTCACCGGGGCGAAGATCGGAGATAAGTGGTATTTCGAGCCGGACCGGACCGTCAGCCGTGGAGAATTTCTGGCCATGGTGCTGGAGACCGCCGGCGCGGAGGTGACGGACGTCACCATGACCGGCTTCCGGGATGATGACGCCATCCCCACTTGGGCGAAAAGCTATGCCGCCGCCGGCGTGGCGGAGGGCATCCTGCGTGGAAAGCCCACGGAGGACGGGGCGGTATTCTCCTGCGAGGAGCCTATCTCCTTCAGCGAAGCCGCCACGGTGCTGAACCGGGTGCTGGATCTGGGGGACGTGGAGTTAGAGGTCTGGTTCGCGGATCGGGAGGCGGCGCCCTCCTGGGCGGCGCAGGCCGTGGGGAACATGGAAGCACTGAATGTTCTCAGCGTGGGCAGTTTCGGAAGTGACCGCCTGGAAACGGCAGTGACCCGTGCCGACGCGGCCCGGATGCTCTCAGCGGCGGGAACCCTGCTGAGAGGGGAGAAGGATACCGGCCTGCTGGGTCTGCTGAAAAAGTCCTGACCCCGCAAGGGCGAACGCACCCACAAAACGATGCAAGCAGCCTGCCCATTCGGGCAGGCTGCTTGCGTCTGAACAGAACCGGGGGAAAAGTTCATATTGTATTCAGCGGGGGTTTGTGCTAAACTACTATAATTACAATAGACTAAAATAGTATCGTTATGTCCATCGCAAACTGCCATAAAAATAGAAAGGTTCTGATTTTCCATGAAAATCGTTGTTTTAGCCGGCGGCATCTCCACCGAGCGAACCGTCTCTCTGGTGTCCGGCACCGGCGTGTGCCAGGCGCTGCGCCGCAAGGGCCATCAGGCCATTCTGGTGGATATGTTTATGGGACTGGAAAATCCGCCCGCAGATCTGAACACGCTGTTTGACGCGCCGGATGGCCTGTGCCCGGATGTGAAGATCGAGGTGCAGGCCCCGGATCTGGATGTGGTCCGCCGCAGCCGTCCGGATCAAAGCCCCAGCCGTATCGGCCCTCATGTGCTGGATATTTGCCGACTGGCGGACATCGTGTTCCTGGGCCTTCACGGGCAGGACGGCGAGGACGGCCGCATCCAGGCAACGCTGGACCTGCTGGGTGTCCCCTATACCGGCGCGGGCTACTTAGGCTCCGCCATCGCCATGGATAAGATCGCCGCCAAGGAGATGATGGATGCCAACGGCATCCCCAATCCCAAGTGGCAGAAATTGACCTATACCGAGGCGGAGATCCCCCAACTGGCGGAGACGCTGCCCATGCCCTGCGTGGTGAAGGCTCCCACTGGCGGGTCCTCTCTGGGCGTCTATCTGCCCAAGGATCGGGCAGAGCTGGCGGATGCCCTGCGGCAGGTCCGCAGCTTCTGCCATGAGGTGCTGGTGGAGCAGCGGATCTACGGCCGGGAGCTGACGGACGCCGTGCTGGGCGAGCGGTATCTGCCCCCGGTGGAGACCTTCCCCAGCGTGGAGAACTTTGACTATGAGGCCAAGTATCAGGCCGGCGGCGCCAAGGAGATCTGTCCGGCGGAGCTGACGGAGGAACAGGCGAAGGCCGTGGGTGAGATGGCTTTGCGGGTCCATAAGGCCCTGGGGCTGGCCGTCTATTCCCGGACGGATATGATCATGGACGAAAACGGGCAGCTCTGGTGCCTGGAGGCCAACTCTCTGCCGGGAATGACCCCCACCAGCTTCGTGCCCAAGGAGGCCGCCGCCGTGGGCATCAGCTATGATGACCTGTGCGAGGAGATCGTGCGGCAGTCCTTAAAAATCAAGAGGAGATAACTTATGCAGCCAATGACGGTAACAGAGATCGCATCTGCGGTCAAGGGGGTCTGGTGGAATCCCAGTGAACAGGTCCCGGTGGTGAGCGCCGTTTCCACGGACAGCCGGAGGATCGTTCCCGGCAGCCTGTTTCTGCCCTGGGTGGGGGAGAAGTTCGACGGCCACCTGTTCATCGACGCGGCGCTGGACGCCGGCGCCGCTGGCTGCCTGTGCGCCAAGCTGCCCCAGAATATCCGGGAGGATAAGTTTTACATCAAGGTAGTGGATACCCGACTGGCTCTGCGGGATCTGGCCTCCGCCTACCGGGACCGGTTTGAGATCCCCTTTGTGCAGATCACCGGCAGTGTGGGCAAGACAACCACCAAGGAGATGATCGCCGCCGTGCTGGGGGCCAAGCTGAACGTCCTCAAGACGCCGGAAAATTTCAACAATGACATCGGCACGCCCCTGACGCTGCTGGGCCTTGCCCCGGAGCATGAGGCGGCGGTGATCGAGACCGGTATGAACCACTTCGGCGAGATCGAATATCTGGGAGCCATGGTGCGGCCGGACATTGCCGTGATCTCCAACATCGGCGACGCCCATATCGAATATCTGGGCAGCCGGGAGGGCATTTTAAAGGCCAAATGCGAGATTTTTGAACATCTGAAGGCAGACGGCGTGGCTATCCTCAACGGTGATGACGCACTGCTGGATACGGTGACGCTGCCCCAGCGGATCGTCCGCTGCGGTCAGAGCGAGCACTGTGAGACCCGGATCAGCGACATTGTGGATCACGGCGTGGACGGCATCACCTGCACGGTGACAACAGCCCGTGACACCTATGCCCTGACCATCCCGGCTCCCGGCGAGCACATGGCCTATTCCGCATCCATGGCGGTGGCCGTGGGGGAGGAACTGGGCCTTAGCCGGGAGGAGATCGTCCGGGGCGTGGCAGCCTATGAGCCTACCGGCTCCCGAATGCGGGTCATCCGCCTGCCGGGGGGACGGGTGCTGCTGGATGATTGCTACAACGCCAATCCCCAGTCCGTTACGGCGGCACTGGAGGTCCTGGGCCGCACGGACTGTGAGCGCCGGGTGGCGGTGCTGGGCGATATGGGCGAGCTGGGGGACCTGACGGATCAGGCCCACTTCAATGCCGGCGCTCTGGCGGCCATGCTGGGCATTGACTTTGTGATCGCCATTGGCTCCAAGGCCGCGCGGATCGCGGACGGCGCCGCCATGAGCGGCGGAGACGTGGTGCATTTCGCCACGAAGGAGGAGGCGCTCCCCACGGTGCGGGAGCAGCTGCGGCCCAACACCAGTATGCTCATCAAGGCGTCACACTCCATGCGCTTTGAGCGGCTGACGGAGGACTTGCGGAAGTATTATGATTGAGATTCAGGTCAACAACCTTGTAAAATCCTTTGAGGTGGGCCATAATGTTCTGGATGGCGTCACCTTTCAGATCGATCAGGGGCAGCGGGTAGGTCTGCTGGGCAAAAACGGCGCCGGCAAGTCCACGCTGTTCAAAATATTGATAGGAGAACTGGACTGCGACGAGGGCACCGTCACCATTTCGCCGGGTCACCGCATGGGTCTGATCTCTCAGATCCCGGTGTATCCGGAGGGGTACACCGTGGACGATGTGCTGCGCTCTGCCTTCGGGCGACTCCACGCCCTGACCGCTGAAATGGAAGAACTGGCGGGCCGCATGGCGGCGGGGGAGACGGACCCGGCCATTTTGAAGCGCTATGGCAGCCTTTCCGAGCGGTTTGAGGTGTTCGGCGGATACGATACGGACGTGGCCATCAGCAAGGTGGCCAACGGCCTGTCCATTTCCGACGATATGCGGGGCCGGCTGTTCGACCAGCTTTCCGGCGGAGAAAAGACCCGGGTGAACCTGGGCCGCCTGATTCTGGAGGATACGGACATTCTGCTGCTGGATGAGCCTACCAACCATCTGGACCTTCACGCTACGGAGTGGCTGGAGGCCTATATCCAGAAATTCCGGGGTACCGTGGTGGCCATCTCCCATGACCGCTACTTTTTGGACCGCTCCGTGAACCGGGTCATTGAGATCGAAAACGGTAAAGCGGAGTTTTACTCCGGCAATTACAGCTTCTACGCAGTGGAAAAAGAACGCCGTTATCAGGAGCGGATGAAGCAGTACGAAAAGGAGCAGGCCAAGATCGCCCAACTGGAAAAGTCTGCGGAGCAGCTGCGGATGTGGGCCTTCCAGGGCATGGACAAGACCTACCGCCGGGCCATCTCCATGGAGCGCCGCATTGAGCGGATGCGCACCACCGCCAAGCCCACCAAGGCCCGGAAGATGGACGCCCGCTTCACCGCCGCAGAGTTCCACGGGGACGAGGTGCTGGGAATCCGGAACCTGAGCAAGGCCTACGGCGAGAAGCCGCTTTTCGAGGGCATTTCCCTGAAGGTGGAGGGGGGCGAGCGCATCGCCCTCATCGGCGACAACGGCACCGGAAAGTCCACCCTTATCAAGATGATCGTGGGGGAGCTGTATCCGGACGACGGCCGCATCAAAACCGGCCCCCAGGTGAAGGAGGCATACCTGCCCCAGATCATCCGCTTCGACCACCCGGACTGGAACCTGGTGGAGAATATGATGGCGGCGAAAAAGGGACTCTCGGCCCAGTCGGCCCGAAACCGGTTGGCGGCATACGACTTCCGGGGCGAGGACGTGTTCAAGCCGGTGTCGGTGCTCTCCGGCGGGGAGCAGAGCCGCCTGCGGCTGTGCATGCTGATGGATGACGAGATCAACTTTCTGATTCTGGACGAGCCCACCAACCATCTGGACATCGACTCCCGGGAGTGGATCGAGGAGGCGGTGGAGGCCTACGACGGCACGCTGCTGTTTGTCAGCCATGACCGGTACTTCATCAACCGCTTCGCCACCCGGATCTGGGAGCTGACGGATGGCACCATCACGGATTATCCCTGCGGCTTTGCCCAATACCGGCAGATGAAGGCTCAGGAGGAGGCGGAGAAGGCCGCCGCTCCCAAGCCGGAGAAGGAGCGGGAAAAGCCCGCTGCGGAGCGGCCCCAGCGGGGCAACAAGGCTCAGCAGGCGGCCCGACGGCAGCTGACCATCTGTGAGCGGGACATCGCCAAGGCGGAGGAGCGCATCGCCGCTCTGGAGGCAGATATGGAGGCCGCGGCCTGCGACTATGAGAAGCTGAACGAGCTGGTGGGGCAGAAGGACGCCGCCCAGGCGGAGCTGGACGCCCTGTACGAAAGGTGGGAGCAGCTCAGTGAAGAGGCAGAGGGCTAAACAGCGGCCCCTGTACCGGTACGATGTCTACCGGGGCCGCAGAAGAGGACAGGCCCGGCTGATCGGGGCGGCGGGCTGCGCCGTTTTCGGCCTGCTTCTGGTGCTGATCCGGAGCCTGGGCATCCGGTTTTCCGGCTTTCTGCTGCTGGGGCTGGCGGCGCTCCTGGTGCTTTCCTGGCTGCTGGATCGCCTGGCCGCCGGAAATCACCGCTGGCGGCTGATCCGCCGGGGCTTTTATGGCTGCCTTACGGTGGGACTGGCTGCGCTGCTGGGGCTGGAGGTCTTTATCATTAACCGGGGGCGCAGCGACATGACGCCCCTGCCGGCAGACGCGGTCATCGTCCTGGGAGCGGGGGTCAACGGCACGGAGCCGTCGTTGTCCCTGCGGACCCGGCTGGACGCGGCCCTGGACTATCTGGAGGCCCACCCGGAGATCCCGGTGGTGCTCACCGGCGGCACCGGCTATGGCGAGGAGATCAGCGAGGCGGCGTGCATGTACGACTACCTCACGGCCCATGGCGTGGAGCCGGGGCGGCTGATTCTGGAGGATCAGGCATCCAACACGGCGGAGAACTTCGCCTTTTCCTGGGAACTGCTGACAGAGGCGGGGGTGGACCCGGCGGAGGGACGGGTGGCTGTTGTCACCAACGACTTTCACATCGCCCGGGCGGAGCTGATCGCCGCCCGGGAGGGCTACGGAGACGTGGCCGGGATCCCAGCGCCGCTGCCCTGGGTTCATTTGGAGATCAATTACACCCTGCGGGAGGCCTTTGCCATGGTAAAGACCTTTCTGTTTGACTGAGCGGATACGGAGGAACCAAATGAGCGACATCTTATGTATCTATTACTCCCGGACGGGGAACACCAAGAAGGCCATGGAGGAGATTGCCGCCGCCCTGGACGCGGAGCTGGCGGAGCTGCGGGACAACGCGGACCGGAGCGGCTGGCGGGGCTGGCTGCGCTGTGGGCTGGACGCCATGCGCAAAGACACCCGCCCCGTGGCCCCGTTGGAGACAGCCCGTCCCCTGGGGGACTACCGCTTGGTGATTCTGGGCACACCGGTGTGGGCCGGGCGATCCAGCGCCGTCATGCGGTCGTTTCTGAAAGACCGGGGCGGGGAGATCCGCAACGCGGCCTATGTGCTGACCCGCAGCAGCGGCTCCCAGTACCAGGAGGTTTATCGCCAGATGGATCTCTGTGTGCCCGCCGGTCATCTGGCGGCGGTGTCCTTGCGGAGCGGGGACGTGGGCTGGGCATTCTGGCAGGAGGAGTTTCTCCGCCAGGTCCGGGCCTTTCTGGAGGGGCAGTAGCGGCAGACCCTTTTCTGAAATCAACGGGAGAGGAGATGCCCCATGCTGGAAAAACTGAAGGAGCTGGCCCTGCGGTATGAGGACCTGCAAGCCCAGCTGGCAGACCCGTCTGTCTATGGCGACGCGGAGCGGCTGAAGACTGTGAATCGGGAGCTGAAGGACCTGACTCCGGTGGCAGAGGCGTACCAGGCATACCGGCAGGCGGAGGCGGACCGAGCCGCGGCGGAGGAGCTGCTCTCTGACCCGGAGATGCGGGAGTTGGCCCAGGAGGAGCTGACCGCCGCACGGGAAGAGATGGAGCGGCTGCGGCAGGAGCTGAAGCTCCTGCTGCTGCCCAAGGATCCCAATGACCGGAAGAACGTGATCCTGGAGATCCGGGCGGGTACCGGCGGCGAGGAGGCGGCGCTGTTCGCCGCGTCGCTGCTGCGGATGTACACCATGTACGCTGCCGCCCGGGGCTGGAGGACCGACACCGTGGAGCTGAACGAGACGGAGCTGGGGGGCGTGAAGGAGTGCAGCGTCCTTATCGAGGGCGAGGGCGCCTGGTCCCGGCTGAAATTCGAGAGCGGCGTCCACCGGGTCCAGCGGGTGCCGGTGACGG
>OJUG01001172.1_pt1 | contig 34776 bp, 39 predicted proteins | sample 1599841 | NCBI WGS metagenome assembly OJUG01 (sample SAMN04168659, study PRJEB22393) | human gut metagenome | biome: human gut microbiome; feature: stool | host: Homo sapiens | collected 2014-05-12 | reverse complement strand
CTGTTACAATCGGATTTATGCATTACGTTAAACTTCATCATTTGGTTGATGATAAGATCCATGCACGTTCAACAGGTCCTTACTCATTAGTAACTCAGCAGCCACTTGGTGGTAAAGCTCAGTTCGGTGGACAGAGATTTGGTGAAATGGAAGTTTGGGCACTGGAAGCTTATGGTGCATCATACACATTGCAGGAGATCTTAACATTTAAGTCAGATGATGTTGTAGGACGTGTTAAGACTTACGAGGCAATTATCAAGGGTGAAAATATTCCACAGCCTGGTATCCCTGAATCATTTAAGGTTCTTGTAAAAGAACTTCAGGCATTGGCTCTTGATGTAAATGTATTAGACAAAGACAACAATGTTGTAGAACTTAAGGAAAGTATTGATTATGGTGAAACAAACTTTAATGCAATACTTAATGACAACAAGAACTTCAGCAATAACAAGGAAGACAGCAAGACATTTGAACAGGCTGGCTACCATACACAGGAATTTGTTGGAGAAGAGTTACAGACAGTAAATTCAGACGGAACAGTTTTTGAAGACGGTCAGGAAAATTAATAGAAGGGAGAATTGATCATGGCAGACGCAAACGTAAGTGAACAGCTTGCATTCGATAAAATTAAAATCGGTCTTGCATCACCTGAAAAGATTAGAAAATGGGCTACTAGAAAAGTAGGCGACAAAGAAGTTTTAGGTGAAGTTACAAAACCAGAGACAATTAACTACAGAACACTTAAACCGGAAAAAGATGGTTTATTCTGCGAAAAGATTTTCGGACCTAACAAGGACTGGGAATGTCATTGTGGTAAATACAAGAAAATCAGATACAAAGGTGTTGTCTGTGACAGATGTGGCGTTGAAGTAACAAAATCCAGTGTACGTCGTGAACGTATGGGTTGTGTAGAACTTGCAACTCCTGTATCACATATTTGGTATTTCAAGGGCATCCCTTCAAGAATGGGACTTATACTTGATATATCACCAAGAGTGTTAGAAAAAGTATTATACTTTGCATCATATATCGTACTTGATCCAATGGATACATCATTGGAATACAAGCAGGTATTATCTGAAAAGAAATTCAGAGAAGCTTATGAAGAATTTGGTGGCAAATTCAGAGTAGGTATGGGTGCTGAAGCAGTTAAAGAGTTGCTTCAGTCCATCGATGTTGAAAAAGGTGCAGAAGAATTAAAGGCAGAGTTATTTGAAGCTACAGGTCAGAAGAAAGCAAAGATTGTTAAAAGACTTGAAGTTTTTGAAGCATTCAGAAGCTCAGGAAATAAGCCTGAATGGATGATTATGGATGTAATTCCTGTTATTCCACCGGATTTAAGACCTATGGTACAGTTGGAAGGTGGCAGATTTGCAACATCTGACTTAAATGACTTATATAGAAGAATTATCAACAGAAACAACCGTTTAAAGAGACTTCTTGAACTTGGTGCTCCTGAAATCATTGTAAGAAATGAAAAGAGAATGCTTCAGGAAGCTGTTGATGCATTAATTGACAACGGAAGACGTGGTAGAGCCGTAACAGGACCTGGTAACAGAGCTCTTAAATCACTTTCAGATATGCTTAAAGGTAAGCAGGGACGTTTCCGTCAGAACTTACTTGGAAAGCGTGTTGACTACTCAGGACGTTCAGTTATCGTAGTAGGACCTGAACTTAAGATTTATCAGTGTGGTCTTCCAAAAGAAATGGCTATCGAATTGTTCAAGCCATTTGTTATGAAAGAATTGGTAGAACAGGGTACAGCACACAACATTAAGGCTGCAAAGAAGATGGTAGAAAGACTTCAGACAGAAGTTTGGGATGTACTTGAAGAAGTAATTAAAGAACATCCTGTTATGTTAAACCGTGCCCCTACTCTTCATAGATTAGGTATTCAGGCATTTGAGCCTGTATTGGTTGAAGGTAGAGCTATTAAGTTACATCCATTGGTATGTACAGCGTTCAACGCCGACTTTGATGGTGACCAGATGGCTGTCCATCTTCCACTTTCAGTAGAAGCTCAGGCTGAATGTAGATTCTTACTACTTTCACCTAACAACTTATTAAAACCATCTGATGGTGCACCTGTAGCAGTTCCTTCACAGGATATGGTACTTGGTATTTACTACTTAACAATGGATAAGATGGTAGATCATTCAGATAATGCTGAAATTGTAGCAAAAGCAAGCAGAAAGACATACAAGTCTGAAGCAGATGTTAAGGCTGCATTAGATGAAGGTAAAATTGGAACACATGATTATATCAAATATGACGCAGGAGACAGAGTTGTTGTTTGCGAACCTATTGATGTTTTAGGACATTACTTTAGTAGTGTAAATCAGGCTATTTTGGCTTATGAAAATGGAGATATTTCACTTCATCAGAAGATTCGTGTTAAGAGAAAAGTATTTAATGGTGCCGGAGAAGAAATCGAAGGAACTATTGACACAACTCTTGGACGTTGCATCTTTAACGAAATTCTTCCACAGGATTTAGGATTTGTTAAGAGAGAAACAGATGAAGATTACCTTAAATTTGAGGTTGATTTCCATGTAGGAAAGAAAGGCTTAAAGCAGATTCTTGAAAAGGTAATCAATAATCACGGTGCAACAAAAACTGCAGAAGTTCTTGATGACATTAAGGCAATGGGTTACAAATACTCAACAAGAGCAGCTATGACAGTTTCAATTTCAGATATGACAGTACCGGAAGCTAAGAAACAGATTCTTAAAGAAGCAGAAAGTACAGTTGATGAAATTACAAAGCACTATCGTAGAGGTTTCTTAACTGACGAAGAAAGATATAAAGAAGTAATTGAAACATGGCAGGGTGCCGATAATCAGATTACAACAGCCCTTCTTGACGGGCTTGATAAATACAACAACATCTTTATGATGGCTGACTCAGGAGCCCGTGGTTCTGACAAGCAGATTAAACAGCTTGCCGGTATGCGTGGTTTGATGGCTGATACAACAGGTAAGACTATCGAACTTCCTATTAAGTCAAACTTCCGTGAAGGACTTGACGTATTGGAATACTTTATTTCAGCCCATGGTGCAAGAAAGGGTATGTCAGATACAGCATTAAGAACAGCCGATTCAGGATACCTTACAAGAAGACTTGTAGACGTATCACAGGATTTAATTATTCGTGATGTTGATTGTTGTGAAGGAAAAACAATTCCATTTATGGAAATCGAAGCATTAATGGATGGTAGTGAAGTTATCGAAAGTCTTGAAGAAAGAATTACAGGTAGAACAGCTGCTGAAACAATGTACGATAAAGATGGAAATATAATTGTTAAAGCAAATCATATGATTACACCTAAGAGAGCTGCAGCAATTGTAGCAACAGGTGTAGATAAAGTTAAGATTAGAACAATTCTTACATGTAAATCACATGTAGGTGTTTGTGCTAAATGTTACGGAGCAAACATGGCTACAGGAGCAAGAGTTCAGGTAGGTGAAGCTGTAGGTATTATCGCAGCTCAGTCTATCGGTGAGCCTGGTACACAGCTTACTATGAGAACATTCCACTCCGGTGGTGTTGCCGGTGACGATATTACTCAGGGTCTTCCTAGAGTAGAAGAATTGTTTGAAGCAAGAAAGCCAAAGGGACTTGCAATTATTGCTGAGTTCGGTGGTAGAGCTGAAATTAAAGAAACAAAGAAGAAACGTGAAATCATTATTACAAATCCGGAAACAGGCGAGGAAAAGGCATACCTTATTCCTTATGGTTCAAGAATTAAGATTCTTGATGGAGCAATGCTTGAAGCCGGTGATGAACTTACAGAAGGTAGTATTAATCCACACGACCTCTTGAAGATTAAGGGACTTCGTGCAGTTCAGGATTACATGATTCGTGAAGTTCAGAGAGTTTACCGTTTACAGGGTGTTGAAATCAATGATAAGCACGTTGAAGTTATTGTTCGTCAGATGCTTAAGAAAATTAAGGTTGACACAGCCGGTGATTCAGAATTTCTGCCAGGTACAACTGTTGAAGTTCTTGACTTTAATGAAGTTAACGAAAAACTTGTTGAAGAAGGCAAAGAGCCTGCAACAGGTACACAGATTATGCTTGGTATTACAAAGGCATCACTTGCTACAAACTCATTCTTGTCAGCTGCTTCTTTCCAGGAGACAACACGAGTTCTTACTGAAGCTGCTATTAGCGGTAAGGTTGATCCACTTGTTGGTCTTAAGGAAAACGTATTGATTGGTAAACTTATTCCTGCAGGTACAGGACTTGAAAGATACCGTTCAGTTAAGTTAAGTACTGATAATAAACAGGTTCCTTCAGAAGAAGACTTCTTGTCATTATCAGAAGATATTGAAACAGAAGAAGTTGTAGGAGAAACTGTAGAGGAAACAATCAAAGTAACAGAATAATGTTATAAAGACAGTTCGAAACCATCCTGTCTATAAACAAAACTAGGGACTAAATCACATAAATTATCTTTCAGAATTCCGATATGGAATTCTGGAAGAATTATTGATATGCAGTGAAAAAGAGTACTCCCTAAGTGCTCTTTTTTCTATGCAAAAAGTAATTGGAATTATTATCAATAAACAATATTGAGAGGAAACAACAATGGTAGAAGGTTTTAATCCTGTAAGATATTCAGTAATAGAGGATAAAAATCCAAGAGAAATAGTTATGCTGGTAGGAGATGGGTGCAAATGGAGAAAATGTAGATTTTGTAACTATCATTTAGACAGTAGCAGGAATTTAGAGGCAAATTTTAGAATAAACAAACAGGCACTTTTGAAAGTGACGGGAAAATATCATGACCTGGAAGTAATAAATTCAGGAAGCTTTGTGGATTTGGACGAAAAAACAATTGAATTGATAAAGAACATATGCATAGAAAAAAACATAAAAACAATACACTTTGAATGCCACTATATGCATAAAGATGATGTATACGAATTTAAGAAATCTTTTGAGAGAATGGGAGTCAAGTGTATTATAAAGCTTGGCCTGGAAACATTTGATTATGATTTGAGAGAAAATGTTTTAATAAAAGGTATTGATGAAAAAGAACCAAAAGAAATAGCAAAGTATTTTGATGAAATAAATTTGCTACAGGGTATAGCAGGTCAAAATGCACAATCAATGATTTCAGATATAGAAACGGGACTAAAATATTTTAGTCGCGTTTGCGTAAATATTATGATTGAAAATGGAATGCCGGTGCATCCGGATAATGAAGCTATACAGGAATTTTTAGATGAAGTTTATCCTAAATATAAGAACAACAACAGAGTAGATATATTATTAAACAATACAGATTTTGGTGTTGGAGAAAATTTAGGTTAAATTATAAACAGACATTATACCGGCCTTACAGAGAAATTAATGTATGGGCTGAAAATTGCAAAAAAAAGGAGGATAAGTATTATGTCTAATGAAATTTTATTGCTATTATCAGTAGTGATAATTTATGGTACAACGTTGGTTTTATTTAAGATTTTTGGAAAGCAGGGACTTATTTGCTTCACAGTAATTGCAACAATTGCAGCAAACATTGAGGTGTTAATTACAATTAAAGCTTTTGGAATGGTAATGACACTTGGTAATGTACTATTTGCAGCAACCTTTTTAATAACAGACATTATCAGTGAAGTATATAGTAAAAAAGATGCAAAACTTGCAGTTAGAATTGGAATTGCAACATCAATTGTATTTATTATACTTTCACAATGGTGGTTATTGTACACACCATATAGTGAAGATTGGGCAATGCCATCTATGAAAGCAATCTTTTCAAATACACCAAGAACAATGCTTGCAAGTATGTTGGTATATGCCATTGTTCAACAGTTTGATGTTTGGGCATATCATAAGTGGTGGAAATGGACAGAGAAGAAATTTGGCGACAGAAAAAGATTCCTGTGGGTCAGAAATAACGGTTCAACACTTATTTCGCAGTTTTTAAACACTTTACTGTTTACATTTGCAGCATTTTGGGGTGTACATTCTGTACCAACCCTTCTTGGAATTGTTGTTTCAAGTTATGTAATATTTATTGTAACAAGTTTACTTGATACACCATTTATTTATATAGCCAGAAAAATATCACCGGGAATAATTGCTAAAGAAAAACAGGAATTATTGGAAGGTAATTAAAAAATCATAGTAAAAATATATTAAAACATAAAAAAGTTTCGTAAAATGTCTAAAAATGTTGCAATTTTTAAGAGATAGACTTAAAATAGTGATTGTGTTGTCAAATAAAAGGGAAGAAGACAACAACTGGAGAGGTCTGATGGCACAATATGTGTTGACTCAGACGCCGAAGGTGTACGGTAGCAGCCAAATATTGCCGGATGCTATTAATCTCTCAGGCAAAAGGACAGGAGGAAATTATGGACGCAATAGGAAACTTTTTAACTAAGGTAGATGATTTTGTTTGGGGAATTCCACTTATAGTGTTAATTCTTGCAGCAGGCATCTACCTTACTTTTCGTTTAAGACTATTACAGGTAGTGCATTTACCAAAGGCACTTAAGTTTATGTTCAAAAACGAAGAAGAAGGTGAAGGGGAAGTAAGTAGTTTTGGAGCACTTTGCACAGCTTTATCAGCAACTATAGGAACAGGAAATATTGTAGGTGTAGCAACAGCCATTGGATGTACAGTACTTGGTACAGCAGTAGGTGGTCCCGGTGCATTATTCTGGATGTGGGTTGCAGCATTCTTTGGAATGGCAACAAAATATGCAGAAGGATTTTTAGCTGTAAGATACAGAACCATCGATGATGAAGGTCATGTTCTTGGTGGACCATTCTATTACATTGAAAAGGGTATGGGACGCAAATGGAGATGGCTTGCAAAAATCTTTGCATTTTTTGGAGCATGCGTTGGTTTGTTTGGTATAGGTACATTTACACAGGTAAATGGTATCGCATCAGCAACATTATCATTCTTTGATCCCAATAAGGAAAATGCAATTTCCATTCTTGGCAAGGACTATTCAATTGTAACAGTTATTACAGCTATTATTTTGGCATTTGTTGTTGGATTGGTAGTAATCGGTGGAATACAGAGAATTGCAAAGGTATCTCAGGTTGTAGTACCATTTATGGCTGTTTTATACATAGTAGCAGTTCTTGTGCTTATTATTGCAAATATAGAAAAATTACCTGGCGCATTAGCAACAATTGTAGAATATGCATTTGGCGCAAAAGCAGCAGCCGGTGGTGTGTTGGCGGCAATTGGTATTTCAATGCAGAAAGGTATTGCCAGAGGTATTTTTTCAAATGAAGCAGGGCTTGGTTCAGCACCGATTGCAGCTGCAGCGGCAAAAACAAAAGAACCTGTACGTCAGGGATTGGTTACTATGACAGGTACATTTATTGACACAATTGTTGTATGTACATTAACAGGTTTGTCAATTGTAATGATGGGTTCATATACAGTGAAAGGTATTGAAGGTGTGCAGGTTACAACTGATGCATTCCAGAAAGGACTTAGCTTCCTGCCTGGTCAGGTTTCAGCATTTATATTGATGGTATGTTTGGTATTCTTTGCATTTACGACAATTCTTGGATGGGATTATTATGGCGAAAGATGCTTAGAATATTTAACAAATAGAAATAAAGCAGCTGTACAAGTATATAGATGGTTATATATTTTAGCTGTATTTATCGGACCATACATGACAGTAGCAGCAGTTTGGACAATTGCTGATATATTTAATGGTCTTATGGCTATACCAAATATTATAGCGTTGTTTGCGTTAAGTGGTGTGGTAGCCAAAGAAACGAGGGAATATTTTAAAAACAAAAAATACAAAGAAAACTAGGGTGTTATATAATATATTTACGGAGCAAAGTTATGTTTTGGAGATGAGGGCTAAAACAGGCTATGCTCCTTTTTTTGTGCCTGACCGACAGGTTTTAAAACTTTCAGATGCTTTTATGGTTCCGGTGAAAGATGGAACGTTTGAATGGACAGCAACAGTTCTTAACATCAATTATGGACAAAACGAAAAGCTACATTGGAGTTACTCCAATGTAGCTTTTTGTGTAATTATCTGATACCTAATAATGTATCAATTGCTTCATGAAATTCAGGATGTCGTCGATATTGTTCTATTACAACATTTTCGTGTCGTGATAAATAATATGACGGGTAATCTGTATAACCAAATGTATTTAAAATATTGTCAATGTGATAAATGTCACAAAGAACTAAAAGGGTATCGGCACTTGGGCTGAGTCTGTCCGCTTTCCCAACCATAAATAGTCTTATCAGCAGCTTTAATACATCGGTCATGTAATAGCACGGAAACTTCGTGAACTGTTAAATTATTCTTTTTTCTATATTTCTTTAATACTTCTGCAATTCGTTCATTCTTCATTATAAACACCTCTTTAGTAATAATATATTATGACCTAAAATGCGTCAAATCATTCTTTTTACACAAGAATAATAAACGATAAACAAGTTGAAATTCTTCCTAACAAAGAATATAATATATTTTATGAGCAGAGAATATTTTACTTGATTAGGCAAATACAGAAATAAAGTGAACATTGATTTTACTATAGAATAATAAAAAGATGTAGAACAAAGCTTCTGTGAAGCAAAGTAAAGCCCAAAGAATGGTGATTGAAATGAAAAATAAAGATAATGCTTCTAAAAACATAATTAAATATATAAGAGAAAACAATATTTCCACAGAAGAAATTGAAAATAAAATTGGAATAAAGCAAACAAAACTGCTTGATGAAGATACGGTATTTATGGCTTCAGAGTTTTTAGAATTGTGCTCATACTTAAAATTAAAACCGGAAAATATGAGATAGGTGAAAGATGCTGAATTATATATGCACTAAAGACAACATAAGAACAAAAAGTAGCACATGTCCTGTATGTAATGAGAGAACAAAACTTGAAAAATCAGATATATATTGGTGTGATACATGCAATGTTCCTCTTTATCAGAAACAATGCAATTGTTGTAAAGGTTTAGGAAGAAGAATTACAACTGACATTCGTCCTGTTTTTCCTGAGGAACGTTTACTTTTAGAAATTATTGCTGATAAAAAACCAGGTGACCTGGCGAAAAAATCTGTATGGAACTGTTCTAATAATAAATATATTGTAAATGGTGAAAGGATGCCATTTTCTGTTAAGGAGTTAAAAACTAAGAATACAGATGAAATTAGAGAAAAATATCAGGAGTATTCAAAGGATATTGATTATAAATATTTTGAATATTACAAAGAAAAATTTGTAGAAGCAAATAAAGATAGGTATTTATCTATTGTACATGAGGCAACAGAATATATAAAAACTTTGAAGACTTATGTAAACTTGTAGGCCAACGAAGCAGGGTTATGAGATGGAGTTGTTTAATTCATATGCAAGGGGAGGAATAGAATATCTATATGAAAAATTAGTTGTTAGACCTGTGGATCTGGATGACGATTAATTTACTGATGCCAGAATGTCGAATATAATGGCATTGTTCAAAGATGATATGCAGGAAATATAATGGATATTAATACATAATTAAAAGTTTCGCTAAAACTATTAAAGAAATAATTATTGCTAATATTATGAATTTTAATAGATTTTGACGAAACTTTTTTATTTAAACTTCAAATTATTCCAAAATTCTCAAAATCTCTAGTTGAAACTACAAAATCTTTGACTTATAATTAATATTAACGCACTTTAACATATTAGTGTAAAAAATAGCAAAGAAGGATTAAGATTATGAAGGATACTCTTGAAATCAGATGGCATGGCCGTGGCGGTCAGGGTGCCAAAACAGCAGCCCTTCTTTTGGCAGAAGTGGCTTTTAAAACAGGAAAAAATGCCCAGGGATTTCCTGAATATGGTCCGGAGCGTATGGGTGCTCCAATTACAGCTTATGACAGAATTAGTGACCATCCTATTCGCGTACACTCCAATATATATGATCCGGAGTACGTTGTAGTTGTTGATGAAACATTACTTGAAATAGTAGATGTTACAGCAGGTCTTAAAGAGGATGGAGCAATACTTATCAATACATCAAGAAGCAAAGATGAAATCATCCCACATTTAAGAGGCTACAAAGGAAAAGTTTATACAGTTGATGCAAAGAAAATTGCAATGGAAACATTAGGTAAAAACTTCCCTAACACACCAATGCTTGCTGCAATTGTAAAGGTTACAGGAGTAATTGATGATGAAACTTTCCTAAATGAAATGGAAGGCTCATTTAAGCATAAGTTTGCTAAAAAGCCTGAAGTAATTAAAGGAAATATGGAAGCTCTTAGAACAGCTTTAAGGGAGGTTAAATAATGGCAAAAACAGATATAACCAAATTAGGACAGGATGTAGCATGGCAGGATGTCACAAGAGGAAATACAATTGTTGGTGCAGGAACAACTAGAGAGTTTATTACAGGTGACTGGACAAGTGTTGCACCGGTTATTGATGAAGAAAAATGTAAACAGTGTCTTTTATGTGTGCCGGTTTGTCCGGACAGTTGTATTCCTGTAAAGGATTATAAAAGACAGGCTATAGATTTAGACCATTGCAAGGGATGTGGCATATGCGTAAAAGCATGCCCATTTAATGCAATAAAGATGGAGGTGAAATAGTATGCAAAAGAAAGTATTTTTATCAGGAAACGAAGCTGTCGCAACTGCTTTAAGACAGATAAATCCGGATGTATTCCCGGCATTTCCTATCACACCATCTACAGAGATACCACAGTATTTTTCAAATTATGTATCAAATGGATTAGTTGACACAGAGTTTATTACTGTAGAATCAGAACATAGTTCAATGAGTGCTGCAATGGGAGCTTCAGCAGCAGGCGCCAGAGCGCTTACTGCCACATCATCAGCAGGTCTTGCGTTTATGTGGGAAGTATTAGGTGTTACAGCATCAAGCAGGTTGCCTGTTGCATTGGCAGCTGTATGTAGAGCACTTACAGGACCACTTAACATAAACTGTGATCATTCAGACACAATGGGAGCAAGAGATTCAGGCTGGATTCAGTTGTATGCTGAAAACAATCAGGAGGCTTATGACAATATGGTTATGGCATTCAATATTGCTGAAAATGAAAACGTTATGCTTCCAATTATGATTTGCCAGGATGGATTTATTACCAGCCATGCTGTTATGAATATGGAACTTTTAGACGATATGACTGTAAAAGAATTTGTTGGAGAAAGAGAGCCTGTTGACTATCTTCTAAATCCTGACGAAAAATTTGCAGTTGGACCTTATGCAGTTTCTGATTACTACATGGAATCTAGAAAAGCACAGGCTCATGCCATGGAAAATGCAAAGCAGGTTATTTTAGATGTGGCAAAGGATTTTGAAAAAATTTCAGGACGTAAGTATGGTCTTATTGAAGAATACGCAATGGATGATGCTGAATATGCAATGGTTATTATCGGTTCAGCCGCAGGTACAGCAAAAGAAGCTATTGATGAAATGAGAGAAAATGGTGACAAAGTTGGACTTATTAAAATCAGATCATTTAGACCATTTCCGGGAGAAGAAATCGGTGATGCACTTAAAAAATGTAAAGCAGTTGCTGTAATGGATAGAAGTGAAGCATTCTCTACAAATGGAGGTCCTGTTGGGGCAGAGACAATGCAGGCAATGTACACAGCAGGATGTAGTGCAAAAGCAATCAATATTATGTATGGTATTGGTGGTAGGGATGTCACAATAGATGATATGAAGGGAGTTTATGAAACTCTTAAAGAAATAGCAAGAACAGGTGAAACCGGTCCTACATACAGATACATGGGACTTAGAGATAAGGAGGCAAAATAATGGGTTATAATTTTAAAGAAACAATGAATAAGCCTGAACGTTTTGCACCGGGCCATAGAATGTGTGCAGGATGTGGAGCAACTATTTGTGCAAGAAATGTACTTCGTGGACTTCATGAAGGAGATAAGGCTGTTATTGGATGTGCAACAGGATGTCTTAACGTTTCATCTTTCCAGTATCCATATGTAGCATGGGAAGACAGTTATATTCATAGTGCCTTTGAAAATACAAGCTCAATAATGAGTGGTGTTGAAGGTGCTTACAAGGCGATGAAGCGTAAAGGAAAAATCAAAGAAGATTACAAGTTCATTTGCTTTGGTGGTGATGGTGGTACATATGATATTGGTATCCAGTCATTATCAGGTGCAATGGAACGTGGAACAAATTATACATATGTATGTTATGACAACGGTGCTTATATGAACACAGGTACACAACGTTCATCAGCTACACCAATGTATGCTGATACAACTACAACTCCTGTAGGAAGTCAGTGTAATGGTAAAGAGCAGTACAGAAAAGATTTGGCTGCAATTTTAGCTGCTCACGATATTCCATATGCAGCACAGACTACATTTTTCAATGGATTTAAAGATCTTCATACAAAGGCAGAAAGAGCTATTTATACAGAGGGTCCTGCATTTTTAAATGTATGTGCTCCATGTCCAACAGGATGGAAATATCAAAAGGACGAAATAATGGAAATCTGCAAGTTGGCAGTAGAGACAAATTACTGGCCACTTTTCGAAGTAATAGATGGAAAGTGGATTCTTAACTATGAACCCAAAAAGAGACTTCCAATTGAGGATTTCTTAAAAACACAGGGTAGATTTAAACATTTATTTAAACCTGAAAATGAACATTTGATTGAAAAATATCAGAAGGAAGTTGACCGTAGATGGGAAGATCTGTTATTTAAGTGTAGCAGATAATCTTTCCTGATGAACCATTTAAACCAGGAGATTATATAATGGAGTTTACATACAACAGAAATACTGAAGATACCATTAAGGTAATGGAGTCTAAAGGACTTAAACATAATATAAAGATAGTAAAATCGAAGTCCACAAAGAAATCTAAAAAATACAATGTTACCAATGTACAGGTATCTTTAGGTGATGGAAAGAAAAGTAAAAACGAAGGACTTTTGCCAGTGATTTTTAAAGGCAAAATGAAAGATACAGAAAGTGGCAGTGAAATGACAGGAAAGTTTACTTTCGGATTTTATTTATATTCTATGGTAATAGTGGCAATTATTCTTATTGTTGCCAGATTTGGATTTTCATTATATAATATGCAGGAAGGAAATCTTATTTTGTGTGGTATTGTTACGGTACTATTACTGATAGTGATTGCAGTAGTGGTAGTAAAGTCAAAACCGGACAGACAGCACATTACAGATTTTCTAAATGATTTAAACAAAAAATAAATATCCTATGAAGTCTTTTGAGTCAATGGCGAAACTTAAGGTGGAGGAACTCTTAAAAATGATATTCTAAAGTGAGTTTCGGTATTGATGTGACATATGAATTTTTAAGAGTTACTATTTTTAGTAGCTCTTTTCTTTTTATATAAAAAAACATGATTGCAAAACCTAGTTTTTCAAGGAAGTCTTTAATAAAAAATATAGTCTTAGTGGTAACGTTCGGTTAAAGATTGCGTTTTAAAATAATACTGATAAACAGATACAAATTCATATATATAATTATAGTTGCTTATTTTGTAAGTGTAGATTTTTTTAAGCGTAAAAAATGTTAACCGGTTAATATAAAAGAGTTAAGTGTCAAAAAATGTGAAAACATAGGAAAAAAGACACTACAATCTTAATATAATAAAAAAGGAGTGAAAATATGGATTTTAAAAGTATTGGAAAATGGATTTCAGACACATTGGTCACAGTGGACGATTTTGTTTGGGGTCCTGTAATGTTGGTACTATTGGTTGGAACAGGCATATTTCTTACAATTAGATTAAAGTTTATGCCATGGCGCAATCTGGGTTATGCAATCAAAAGTACGTTAAGTAAAGAAGCAAGAACAACAAAACGTGGAACAGGCGATGTATCCCCTTTTTCAGCACTGACCACAGCTCTTGCAGCAACTATTGGAACAGGGAACATAGTTGGTGTGGCTACAGCCATGGTATCAGGTGGTCCGGGAGCTTTGGTGTGGATGTGGATTTCAGCCTGCTTTGGTTTGACATCAAAATTTAGTGAATGTATGTTAGCCATTAAATACCGTGAAGTAAATGAAAAAGGTGAAATGTCAGGTGGACCAATGTACACCATGAAAAAAGGTTTGAAGAATAAAAAGTTTGGAGCCTTTCTTGGAATGTTATTTGCAGTGTTTGCAGTAATAGCGTCCTTTGGTATTGGAAATATGACACAGGCAAATTCTATTTCAGAATCCTTAAAAAGCACATTTAACTTTGATGAAAAAATTGTAGGCATTGTGTTTACAGTTATAGCTCTTCTGATTATTGTAGGTGGTATTAAAACAATATCTAAGGTTTCTTCAATAGTTGTACCTGTAATGGCAATCTTTTATATTATTGCAGGACTTATTGTTATATTTGTTAATATTAAAAATGTACCATCAGGTTTAGTTGAAATTTTTAGAATGGCATTTAGTCCTGTTGCAGTATCAGGTGGTGTAGCCGGTACAATTACGGCCAGTGTGATGCAGGCAATGCGTTTTGGCGTGGCAAGAGGTGTGTTCTCAAATGAAGCAGGAATGGGATCAGCAGCCATTACAGCTGCAGCGGCTACTACAGATGACCCTGTACGTCAGGGATACATAAATATGACAGGAACATTTTGGGATACAATTGTTGTATGTACAATTACAGGACTTTGCATTGCATCATCTGGAGTTCTTGGCACAGTAGGTGCTGATGGAGAAGTAGTTCAGGGAGCAGCCCTTACTATTCTGGCTTTTAAATCAGCCCTTGGAGAAGTTGGTGCAATACTTGTTACAGTAGGAATTGCATTATTTGCGTTTTCGACTATTTTAGGATGGGAATATCATGGAGAAAAAGCATTTGAGTATATTTTTAAAACACACAAATATAATATGGTTTACAGAATTGTATTTTCTCTTGTAGTTTTTGTAGGAGCAACAACTACACTTCAGGTTGTGTGGAACTTCTCAGACATTGCAAATGCATTGATGGCAATACCAAACTTAATATGTATGTTGTTAATGAGTGGTGTTATCGCAAAAGAAGTGGAAAGATTCCAACCTATACTTGAAAAGGAAAAGATAGATAAAAAAGCCGGAAGAAAGCAGAACGGTAAAAATTAAAGTGACAGAAATAAAGTTACAAAAATCATAATAAAAAAATTAAAGATATTAAACAAAAAAGCCATACATTTTTAGAAGCTTCCTAATTGGAAAGTAGCATTTAAAATGTATGGCTTTTTACATATGTAAAATATTTATATATTAGTTTATTCTACAAAGACATTACATCTATTGATTATATCTGAAATATACCAAGGGCATCAAGCACTGATGTGATTAAAATAATTACAAGGCAAATTGGAGAAATCCATTTTATCATTACCACAAATAAATTACGTGATCTGAATTTTTCACCATTTCTTGTAACTTCATCAATGATAACCTTAGGTTTTACAATAAATCCAACCAAAATACATGTAAGCAATGCACATATAGGCATCAAAATACTGTTACTTACAAAATCCATAATATCAAGTATGGTCATTCCACCTGCACTAATAAAACCAAGGACACCAAATCCGAGACATGGAAGTACACCAATTGCAGTAGAACAAATAAAGACAATCAAACATGCTTTATGTCTTGACCAACCCAATTTGTCACAGAATATTGAAACAATGGTTTCCATTAAAGATATGGCGGATGTAAGTGCAGCGAATAAAACCAAAATAAAGAATACAGCTGCAATAACCTGACCAAAAGGCATGCTGTCAAATACTTTTGGTAATGTGACGAACATAAGTGATGGTCCTTTCCCAAGGGCTGCTTTGTCACCACCTGAAAATGCAAATACAGCAGGGATGATCATTAATCCGGCAAAAAATGCAATGGCAGTGTCAAAAAATTCTATTTGTCTTACTGAACTTTCAAGATTGTTTTCTTTTTTCATATATGAACCATAGGTAATCATAATACCCATTGCAAGTGACATTGAATAGAATAACTGTCCCATGGCAGAAACAACTGTTTTAAATGAAAAATCCTCAAGACGTGGCTTTAAATAATATGAAAGACCGTCCATAGCTCCATCAATTGTAAGACCGTAGACTGCAATAAAAATTGTAAGAACAACTAATACAGGCATCATAAATTTACTTACCTTTTCGATACCCTTTTCTACACCAAACCATACAACAACTGCTGTAAAGACTATGAATATTAAAAAGTAAATAAGTGGTTCGGTTGTACCTGATACAAAGCCTGTGAAGTATGAATCGCCAGCAGCATCCACACCATTGTGAGTGGCAAAAGTAACAAGATATTTGATAACCCATCCACCAATTACTGAATAATATGGGAATATTATAATAGGAATAATGGCTGCCAAATATCCAACACAACTAAATCTTTTGTCGAGTTTTTTAAATGCCTGAATGGCACTAAGACCGGTTTTTCTACCGATTGATATTTCTGCAATCATCAGCGAAAAACCAAAAGTTACGGCCAAAATTAAGTATACTAATAAAAATGTACCACCGCCGTATTTTGCTGCAAGATAAGGGAAACGCCAAATGTTTCCAAGTCCAACAGCTGAACCGGCTGCTGCAAGTACGAAGCCGATTTTGTTAGAAAACTTTCCACGTTTTTCCATAATAAACCTCCAAATTTTATTTTACTAATCCCTTTTTAAGAATGTTAAGATTATACATTAAAAAAAAATTATATACAATAGGAAATAATCGGTTTACTATAATTAATAAATAATGTATATTATATTTCTGGATTGAAAAGTATAGAATTGATTGCTGTGACAAAAGGGCTGACTCAATTATCTGTGCATGCATAGGCTATGGAAAATCTTCCTGTACAATCATCTGTGCACGTATAGTCTATGAGAAATGTCCTTGGGATATACATCAATATGAACATAAAAATGAAAGAGGTTATATATGGTAGAAGTAAAAGAATTGTTTAAAAACACAGAAGAGTATATTAATAAAGAAGTAACAGTTGGTGGCTGGGTTAGAAGTATTAGAGATTCAAAAACTTTTGGATTTATTGTTTTAAATGATGGAACATTTTTTCAGCCGGTTCAGGTTGTGTACAATGATAAAATGGACAATTTTCAGGAAGTATCAAAGGTAAATATTGGAGCAGCTTTGATTGTAAAAGGCACTTTAGTTGAAACGCCAAATGCAAAACAGCCTTTCGAAATTCAGGCAGAAGAGGTTTTCGTTGAAGGAGAAAGCACATCAGATTACCCATTGCAGAAGAAAAGACATACCTTTGAATATCTTAGAACAATTTCACATTTAAGACCTAGAACAAATACTTTCCAGGCAGTGTTTAGAGTACGTTCTTTATGTGCTTATGCAATTCATAAGTTTTTCCAGGAGCAGGGGTTTGTGTATGTTCATACTCCACTGATTACAGGAAGTGACTGTGAAGGTGCCGGAGAAATGTTTCAGGTTACAACAATGGACTTAAACAATGTTCCAAAAACAGAACAGGGAGATGTGGATTTCACAGAAGACTTTTTTGGAAAGCCAACAAATCTTACAGTTTCTGGTCAGTTAAATGGAGAAACCTATGCCATGGCATTTAAGAAAATATATACATTTGGTCCAACATTTAGAGCTGAAAATTCAAATACAACAAGACACGCAGCAGAATTTTGGATGATTGAACCAGAAATTGCTTTTGCAGATTTAGCAGATGACATGGAACTGGCAGAGGCAATGATAAAGTACATTATTAAATATGTACTGGAAAATGCACCGGAAGAAATGAATTTCTTTAACTCATTTGTGGACAAGGGGTTACTTGACAGATTAAATCATGTTATGAATTCTGATTTTGGTCGCGTGACTTACACAGAAGCAATTAAAATTTTAGAAGAACATAATAATCAGTTTGAATATAAAGTAAGTTGGGGAACAGACCTGCAGACAGAACACGAAAGATATTTGACAGAAGAAGTATTTAAACGTCCTGTTTTTGTAACTGACTATCCAAAGGAAATTAAAGCTTTCTATATGAAGTTAAACGAAGATGGAAAAACAGTGGCAGCAATGGACTGCTTAGTTCCAGGCATTGGCGAGATTATTGGTGGAAGCCAAAGAGAAGAAGACTTGGCGGTTCTTAAAAACAGAATGAGCGAACTGGGACTTAATGAAGAAGATTACGGATTCTATTTAGATTTAAGAAAATACGGAACAGCAAGACATGCAGGATTTGGACTTGGATTTGAGAGAATGATTATGTACCTTACAGGTATGTCAAATATAAGGGATGTGATTCCATTTCCACGTACAGTTAACAATTGTGAACTATAACAATTTAATGAAAAATAATTAAATGCTAAGAGTAAAGTTTTAGTTAATTGAAAAAAGAAAAAAAACAATGTATTTATAAATTTTAGAAAATTTTATTGTATATTATTATTGATATAATCAAATATAAAGTAGTTTGTTGTAAAAAATACATTGTTGTATTTGTTTCTTACATATTTTCTTGTACTTTACTTAAATAATTACTATTTTACAAAACTAATTTAATTTTGATTTTTAAATACATGCAAGAATTTGAGATATAATCTTTTTTATTCTTGTAAAATTGCACTTAATTATGCTTAGGAAACTTAAAAGAGTATTAATTTGTACATTATAATGATAAATTATTCTATAAATTCTTGTAAAGTTGCACTTAATTATGCTTAGGAAACTTAAAAGAATATTGATTTGTACATTATAATGATAAATTATTCTATAAATTCTTGTAAAATTGCACTTAATATACTTAGTAAACTTAAAGGAATATTGATTTGTACATTATAATAATAAATTATTCTATTTTTTCTTGTAAGTTTCCGAAATGATTCATTATTAAATAAGCAGATATTGTTGAAATGATACTAGTCCAATTTTATACAGGGAATGATAACATTAAAAAGAGTTCTTTAATATTTTAAAAGCAGTAATAAATTATTCTATCATACGAAATAAAGGGGTTGACAAGTTCAACCCCTTTTTCTATAATGGAAAAGCATGCGCAAAAGGGTGTATTGTGCCATTTTGCCTTGCAGTGTAACGATTTAACACATAATTCTAGTAACAGGAGGTGAAACAGGAATGCCTACATTTAACCAGTTAGTAAGAAAAGGACGTAAGTCAGCGGTTAAGAAGTCAACAGCACCAGCTTTGTTAAAGACATACAACTCTTTAAACAAAAAGATGAACGACACAGCTTCTCCACAGAAGCGTGGTGTATGTACAGCTGTTAAGACTGCTACACCTAAGAAGCCTAACTCAGCTCTTAGAAAAATCGCCAGAGTTCGTTTATCTAATGGTATCGAAGTAACAAGTTATATCCCAGGTGAAGGTCACAACCTTCAGGAACATAGCGTTGTTCTTATCCGTGGTGGTAGAGTAAAAGATTTACCAGGTACAAGATATCATATCATTAGAGGTACATTAGATACTGCAGGTGTTGCAAATAGACGCCAGGCACGTTCTAAGTACGGCGCTAAGAGACCTAAAAAATAGGCTCAATAAGTAGGATGACTACAGAGATAGTCAGTCACAGGTTGAATGATTTGTAACGGTTATTAGAGTTATGTATATATACAGTCTAAAGCCGTGAGCAAGGACACAACTTTTGTGAGTACCGAAGATTTAATTGAAAATTGATTAAGGAGGGAAGTAACGTGCCACGTAAAGGACATACTCAGAAGAGAGAAATTTTAGCAGATCCTATGTATGGTAGCATCGTAGTTACAAAACTTATCAACAACGTTATGTTAGACGGTAAGAAAGGTGTAGCTCAGAAAATCGTTTACGGAGCTTTCGATAAGATTGCTGAAGAAACAGGAAAAGATGCTATTGAAGTATTCGAAGAAGCTATGAATAATGTTATGCCGGCTTTAGAAGTTAAGGCTAGACGTATTGGTGGTGCTACTTATCAGGTACCTATTGAGGTTAGACCTGAAAGAAGACAGGCTTTAGGACTTCGTTGGATTACATTGTACTCACGCCAGAGAAGCGAGAAGACAATGGTAGAAAGATTAGCAAATGAAATCATGGACGCCGCTAACAACACTGGTTCATCAGTTAAGAAGCGTGAAGACATGCATAAGATGGCAGAAGCTAACAAGGCTTTCGCACATTATAGATTCTAGTTATCTACAAGAATCGCAATCTCAAAAAACAATATGTATTGTGCTCGCACAAATACATAATTGTTTTGCAGAGATTATGAGTCGCCAGACTCTAGCGAGATGTAGCGAAGCGGAATCGAGCTAGCGATTCTTAAATGGCAAACTTGAGATACTTAAAAAAATTATTTAGGTGATTTACAGGTAGGAAAAGTTTATTTAAGAAATCGGGCGACAATAATAAAATTGATTAATATACAGAAATGTATGACATACTAAAAGCGTAAGCTTTAGATTAAAAAGAGGAGGAAAAAATCTTGGCTGGAAGAGAATATCCATTAGAGAGAACAAGAAACATTGGTATTATGGCTCATATCGATGCTGGTAAAACAACATTAACAGAGCGTATCTTATATTATACTGGTGTTAACTATAAGATTGGTGATACTCATGATGGTAATGCTACTATGGACTGGATGGAGCAGGAAAAAGAAAGAGGTATCACAATCACTTCAGCTGCTACAACATGCCATTGGACATTAGAAGACCATCATAAACCAAAGGCTGGAGCAAAAGAACATCGTATCAACATCATTGATACACCGGGACACGTTGACTTCACAGTAGAAGTAGAACGTTCACTTCGTGTATTAGACGGTGCTGTAGGTGTATTCGATGCTAAAGCAGGTGTAGAACCTCAGTCAGAAAACGTATGGCGTCAGGCTGACACATACAATGTACCACGTATGGCATTCATCAACAAGATGGATAAAATGGGTGCAGATTTCTTTTATTCAGTTCAGACAATCATTGATCGTTTGGGCAAAAATGCAATCCCAGTTCAGATTCCTATTGGAAAAGAAGACGATTTCATTGGATTAATCGACTTATTTGAAATGGATGCATACTACTACAAAGATGATAAGGGTGAAGATATCGAAATCACAACAATCCCTGATGATTTAAAGGATCTTGCTAATGAATGGCATGACAACTTAATCGAAAAGATTTGTGAATTAGATGATGACCTTATGATGCAGTATTTAGAGGGTGAAGAACCTTCAGTAGACGATCTTAAGAAAGTTTTAAGAAGAGCTACAATCGCTTGTGAAGCAGTTCCTGTATACTGTGGTTCAGCTTACAAGAACAAAGGTGTTCAGAAGATGTTAGATGGTGTAATTGAATTTATGCCAGCTCCAACAGACATTCCTGACATCACAGGTACTGACGAAGATGGTAATGAAGTAACACGTAGATCATCAGATGATGAACCATTTGCTGCATTAGCATTCAAGATTATGTCAGACCCATTCGTAGGAAAATTAGCATTCTTCAGAGTTTACTCTGGTACATTGAACTCAGGTTCATACGTATTAAATGCTACAAAGAATAAAAAAGAGCGTGTTGGACGTATCTTACAGATGCATGCTAACACAAGATCAGAACTTGATAAAGTTTACTCAGGTGATATCGCAGCTGCTGTAGGTTTCAAACTTACAACAACAGGTGATACAATCTGTGATGAACAGCATCCGGTTATCTTAGAATCAATGGAATTCCCAGAACCTGTTATTGAGCTTGCTATCGAGCCTAAGACAAAGAATGATCAGGGTAAGATGGGTGAAGCTTTAGCAAAACTTGCTGAAGAAGATCCTACATTTAGAGCTCATACAGATCAGGAAACTGGTCAGACAATCATCGCAGGTATGGGTGAACTTCATTTGGAAGTTATCGTAGACAGACTTCTTCGTGAATACAAAGTTGAAGCAAATGTTGGTGCACCACAGGTTGCATACAAAGAAACATTTACTAAGGCTGTAGACGTTGATAGCAAATATGCTAAGCAGTCTGGTGGTCGTGGACAGTACGGACACTGTAAAGTTAAATTTGAGCCAATGGATCCAAACGGTGAAGAAACATTCAAGTTTGAATCAACTGTAGTTGGTGGTAACATTCCTAAGGAATATATTCCAGCTGTAGGCGCAGGTATTGAAGAAGCTGCACAGACAGGTATTGTTGCAGGATTCCCAGTACTTGGTGTACATGCAACAGTTTACGATGGATCATATCATGAAGTCGATTCATCAGAAATGGCATTCCACATTGCCGGTTCTATGGCATTTAAGGATGCTATGAACAAGGGTGAAGCAGTATTACTTGAGCCTATTATGAAGGTTGAAGTAACAATGCCTGAAGAATACATGGGTGATGTTATTGGTGACATTAACTCACGTCGTGGTAGAATCGAAAGCATGGATGACCTTGGTGGAGGAAAGATCGTAAGAGCATTCGTTCCACTTTCAGAAATGTTTGGTTACTCAACAGACCTTCGTTCAAAGACACAGGGTCGTGGTAACTACTCAATGTTCTTTGAGAAATATGAACAGGCTCCAAAGTCAGTTCAGGACAAGATTGTTTCATCAAAGGCTAACTAGTAAAAACAAAATAAGGGTTGAAAATATTCCCATTATAAAATATAATGGGGATAGCCTTTTGAATTAGACCAAATAGGTCAGTTATTAAAATTAATATTTAATCAAATTAGGAGGATTACAAAAATGGCAAAAGCTAAGTTTGAAAGAACAAAACCACATTGTAATATTGGTACAATCGGACATGTCGATCATGGTAAAACTACTTTAACAGCAGCTATTACTAAGGTATTATCTGAAAGAGTAGCTGGAAATGATGCTGTAGATTTCGCTAACATCGATAAGGCTCCAGAAGAAAGAGAAAGAGGTATCACTATCTCAACAGCTCACGTAGAATATGAAACAGAAAAAAGACATTACGCTCACGTTGACTGCCCAGGCCATGCTGACTATGTAAAGAACATGATCACTGGTGCTGCTCAGATGGACGGTGCTATCCTTGTTGTAGCTGCTACTGACGGTGTTATGGCTCAGACAAAGGAACATATCTTACTTTCACGTCAGGTAGGTGTTCCAAAAATCGTTGTATTCATGAACAAATGTGATATGGTAGACGATGAAGAATTATTAGAATTAGTAGAAATGGACGTTACAGAAATTCTTGACGAATATGGTTTCGAAGATTCACCAATCATTAAGGGTTCAGCTCTTAAGGCTCTTGAAGATCCATCATCAGAATGGGGAGACAAGATCATGGAATTAATGGATGCAGTAGATGAATACTTCCCAGATCCAGAAAGAGATACAGATAAGCCTTTCTTAATGCCAGTAGAAGACGTATTCACAATCACAGGTCGTGGTACAGTTGCTACAGGTAGAGTAGAAAGAGGAACACTTCACTTAAACGATGAAGTTGAAATCATCGGTGTTAAGGAAGAAACACAGAAGACAGTTATCACAGGTATCGAAATGTTCAGAAAGCTTCTTGATGAAGCTCAGGCTGGTGATAACATTGGTGCTCTTTTAAGAGGTATCAACAGAGACCAGATCGAAAGAGGTCAGGTTCTTGCTAAGCCAGGTACAGTAACATGCCATAAGAAGTTTACTGCTCAGGTTTACGTTTTAACAAAGGATGAAGGTGGACGTCATACTCCTTTCTTCAACAACTACAGACCACAGTTCTACTTCAGAACAACTGACGTAACTGGTGTTTGTAACTTACCAGAAGGTACAGAAATGTGCATGCCTGGTGACAACGTAGAAATCACAGTTGAACTTATTCACCCAATCGCTATGGAACAGGGTCTTGGATTCGCTATCCGTGAAGGTGGTAGAACAGTAGGTTCAGGTAAGGTAGCTACAATTATTGAATAATTTTCGTGACACTACGAGAACAATAAATAAGTAAAATAAGTCCGTTTGAATGCTTGCATTCAGACGGACTTTCTTTTGCTTATTTATGGGACGACAGTCCCGACCGAGATGAAGCGTGAGCGTAATCGAGGTGTTCTCGTGAATAGAGCGCAAGGTCACTATAAATAAAGAAAACCACGGTCGTGTTTACACGAAACCGTGGTTTTCCTTTGTTTATAGGGCTCGCAGGCATTCTATGAATGACGCGAGCTTATTGATTACGGAGTAATCAATAAGATATGCTTGCGTAACATATAAAGGCTTATCTAGGAGTTTTCCTAAGTCCTTTTTCTTTTAGTGGTACTAAAATGGTACTACTTTGTTTAACTTTTCTGGCTCTCTGTCAAGCATGGGGGTAATCCCTTATATATATCGTGTGTGATTTGTAATCACACACGATTTTTAAAGCAAAGCCGATTTATGGCGTTCTAAATAATTGGATTTCCAAGTATTAAAATTGTCCTTATCAGTAAAATAATACTTTTTGCATCAAGTATATATAACAGAAAGAAAATAGCACCTTGGCTTTTGATTTCTTTATGTCTGATAGGTATTTTTATGGTGATAATGGCAATTGTTATGATACTATGTATAGGATTTTTTATAATATAGCAAAATTCTCGTTTGGTGAGAGAATTGAGTGTGTATTTTTTATTTAACACTGATTTAAAAGACAAAAGAAGCAGATTAAAAAATAGAGAAGTATCAATTTGAGTTTTATTTATGATATAATAATGCTTTACAAAATGCAAAGGAGGAAACATATATGCAAATTAGTGTAGCAATTTGTGATGATCAACAGGACTCATTGGCTATGATTCATAAAGAACTGGTAGATGCTGCAAACAATTTGGATATTGACGTAGAGACATATCCGTATACAGATGGAGAAAGAATTGTTGAGCTAATTTGCGATGAAAAAGAGAACTTTGACATTTTATTTTTAGACATAGATATGCCCAATATTTCAGGTCTTGAGGTGGCAGAGAAGATAAGAAAATCCAAGTCAGAAGTTATACTTATTTTTATTTCTGCACACGAACAATATGTTTTTGAGTCCATAAAATATCGTCCTTACAGATATATTAGAAAAAATAAAATGAAGCAGGAAATACTGCCGGCACTTAAGTCTGCATATAACTTTATTATGAACCAAATAAGAAAAAGCATAATTGTTAAAACCGATGATGGGGAAGTAAAGTTAAAACATACGGATATTATGTATTTCGAAATAGATGCGCGAAAATTGAAAATTTATACAGCTAATGGAAGAGAATACATTTCACGCAAAACAGTAAAAGAATTTAACAATGAGCTGTGCGATGAAGATTTTGTTCAGATACACAGTGGTTGCGTGGTAAATACAAAATATATTAAAGAATATTCAGGTTATGACATAACACTGGATAATGGAAAGCGTCTGATTGTTAGTAGAAGAAGGATAAAAGATGTAAAAATAAAAGTATTAAAATATTGGAGAGACAGAGTATGAGTATATTGTTTTGGGTATTTGAGTATTGGGCAACTTTTGCAGAAGCATACATAGGTAGCATATTTTGCGGAATATTTTTACGTGACAACAAAGTAAAGAAAAGTACAAGGATTATATGTTCACTAATTATTGCGGTTTTAATGATTTTGGTAAACAGGGTAAGTCTGTTTTCATATTATACAACTGCACTATCCATTGGTATTATGTGTATGTTACAGTATATCGTTTATAAAAAACAGATTATTTTTCTAACAGGACTTACATTTATATATATGGTCATTCTTTCGGTAGCGGATTTTATTATTGCACAGGTTGTTGCAATTGCGTTTAATACAACATCAGAATTCCTATTAAACGAGCAGAGTATTCAAAGAGTATGTTGCCTGTTTTTGTCAAAAATCATGCTGGCTACAATGGTGTACATGATATACAAAATCAACAAAAACAAGATTGAAATATTAAAGAAATATATCGTACTAATTTGTCTGATTGCTTTCGTTTTGCTGTCGGCAAATTATTATGTAATAGGAATGAATGCAATATATAATAATGAAAAATTCAGAGCTTTTGCCATTATCTTTTTTGTGGGCTCATTTATTCTTATGATTGCGGTTTTTCAGTTAATTGTAAAAATGACGGAGAATTATAAGCAAAGTCAGGATATGGCACTTTTAGAATTGCAGAACAAAATGATTATGAAAGCAAGTCGGGATACTGAACATGCATTTAATATGTGGCGTAGTAGTATTCATGATTATAAGCATAAGATAATAGCCTTGAAACAATGGGCAGATGTGGGTAATGTTGAAAAGATAAAATCATTTATTGAAAAAGAAAATGAAATGATGGAGCAAAAGTTGTTTTATATTAAGACAGGTAATGGAATTGTAGATGCTATTGTGAATACGAAACAAAATTTGGCTGAAGAAAAAGGAATAGTATTTCTGGTTAACGCCATTGTTCCGCAGAATTGCAAAATAGAAGATACAGATTTGGCATGTATACTGGGAAATTTAATTGATAATGCAATAGAAGCCAGTGCAACTCAGGAAGAAAAACGCATAGAAGTGATCATTAAGGAAATGAAGAACCTGTTGATTATTAAGGTAATAAATACTTTTCAGGGTGATTTGCCATTTAATATGAGTACAACAAAGAGCAATAGTATATTTCATGGTATTGGAATTAAAAATATTCAGGGAATTGTGGAAAAATACAATGGAAGTTATGAAATAGATAAAAAAGACGGCGATGTTATAGTTACAGTAATGTTACTAAATAAATAAAAATTAAAACTTTTGATTTAGGGAAAACTAACTTTTATCAATTGTTAAAGGTTTACATAATTAAACTGCAAGATTATTTTTGGATAATTTTGCAGTATTTTTTTACTTAAAAATACCATTTACGCAATATTTCCTACCAATTAAACACATTTTTACTTTAATATGACAAATTGTGCTAATGTCTAACTAAGCAATACAGAGATTCAGTATTGTTACGTAAAATGCTATATAGACAAAATCAAGAAATTATGAAAGGAGATGAGATATACATGAGTAAAAGAAAAAATTTAGTTGCAAGTGTATTAAAGACTGTAGCTAATGTTTCTGTTGAATCAGCATCATTTTTAGGATTTTATGAACCTAAGATGCCTGAACAGTTAAGAAAACAGAACAAAACAACAAATAAGAATGTTTAATCGTTTATCAGAAAATATTGCATTTCTCTTGATAAAAAATAAAATACTCGATATAGAAAACAGGGATATATACATATATTCTTTGGAAGTGATTTCACTTAATTTAAGTATAGTGATGATATGTTTTCTGATGAGTATATTTACTAACAGTTTGATTCATTTTGCGGCTTATGTATTGTTTTTCATTCCTTTAAGGATTTTGGTTGGTGGATATCATTGCAATCACAGTGAGACATGTTTAATGTTATCAGTAAGCGTTTATGTGGCAACAATATTTATGGTAAAGTATAAAAGTGAAGTTTGCACAGAAACCATTTCAGTTGTGATAGCATTGATTTCGTGTATTGTTATATTGATATGGTCCCCATTAATTAACAAAAATCATCCGCTTGATAATTATAGAATCAGCAGAAATAAGAAAATTATATATGGAATTATTATTATTGATTTTGTCTTATTTATAATTTTTTCAAAGTATAATTTATCTTTGGCATCAAGTGAAGCAGTGTTTGTAATATTAGTGGCATTGACATTAATATTGGGGATGGTGAAGGATAAAAAAATGTTATGTAGGGTAGATTCACAGGTTTATAAAAATGAGCAATGAAACAACTTGGGAGAAAGTATTAAAATTCTATTAGTTTTAAGTGTAACAAAACAATGGATAAAGGGATTGATGAGTATCAACTGTAAGAGATTGCAGATTAAAATTCTAAAAATATGATAATAATTAGTAGAAGTAGTGCATGGCGATAAGCTGTGCACTATTTTGAAATAACATGCACAAAGAAAAATTGGGTGCTGTGTTTGGCATCGAACAATAATAAAATATTTGAAGGAGAAAGAAATATCTACGTCAGAAAAAATAAAATGTATTATAATGGCAATAATAATGATTGTAGCACTAGTTATAAGCTATGTTAGACAAACTAGAAAAATGCAATCATATGATTTAAAAGAACTATATAAGTGTAAAGATATGGGAGAAGGACTTTTGAATTTTTTTGGGAGTTTATATATTCCAGTAGTCTTCTTTTTACTATCATATGTGTGTGAAGAATATAAGCTTTTTATATATTGAACTGTTATAGTGTCAGTAAATACGGGAATGATGATAGAGTGGAGAATTCATAAAACGTTACAAAGTAGTTTGACAGATGTTGAAACTGGAAAAGTAAGAAGTGAACATATTGAAAAATTATATAAAAGGCAACTCTTTTTGGGTTGCCTTTTTCTTCGCTTATTTTTAAATCGCACTTAAAAATTAAAAGTAAATATGATAAAATCATAAACGTGATTAATAAAATAAAAAATTTCTTTAAGATTGGTCACATTTAGCTAAAAATAAACCTAAGGATACAGATATGAAATTTAATAAGGAACAATTAAAATTTGATATTAAAAAAAATCTTCCGCCATTAGTCATGGCTGCACTGCCACTGCTGATAGTAGATTTGGTGTGGGGGAAAATCTGCCCGGTTCGCACTATGATTGGAATACCTTGTCCCGGATGCGGACTGACAAGAGCTTTTAAACTGGCAATGACAGGGCATTTTTATCAGGCTACGGTTATAAATCCATTATGGATTGCTATAATAGTATTGGTTATACTGTATTTAAGTATAAGGTATTTAATCACAGACGAAAAAAAGTCAAAAAAACTACTATATGGTCTGAAAGTGTGTGCTATAATTATGGGCTTATTGTGCATCGTTTATTATATTTACAGAATGATTTGTTGGTTTCCAGACAGGGAACCGATGGTCTATGATAGTAAAAATGCAATAAACTATATACGAGTATTAATAGATAAATTTTAGGAGAAAACAAATGAATAATTATGAGGAACCATTGTCAATTGGGCAGTGGATGTTAACACTGCTGATTATGGCAATCCCATGCGTAAGTTTTATTATGCTATTTGTGTGGGGATTCGGATCAGGAAATCAATCAAGGGCAAATTTTTGTAAAGCCTGCCTTATATGGTGGCTTATAATGATTGGTATGGTAGTGTTTATAGGAATAATAGCTATACCAATGAGTTTTGCCTTGTTTAATTATTAAAAAAAATGGCCTTATCTTTAAGGATACATACTACATTTTCACATTTCGTGAAATGGATGTACCATAAAGATAAGGCTGAAACTTTTCCCACTGTTGCCCAGTTAGTTATTCAAAAGCATCTTTTTTCAAAGTTAAATTCCCACAGTGATTTTCAAACTCCATTACCAACTCTTTATTTTCTAGAATTTATTTTAAGATTTATTTCATTTTTATTTTTGTCAATATCTACGTTGGCATCAATACTTTCCTTTTCAACAGTATCATTGTTGAACTGAACCTGTACCGTTTCATCTTCATCTTCATAAATATATTTTCCCTTTTCAGTTTCCTTTAATTCTGTTTTGTCGCCGTTATCGTCAGTTAACAGTACCTCAATGTGTTTTGCAATACCTGAACCGGTAGCTGCATATGACACAACATTGGATGTGGCTAACAAAGCAAGGGCAATAACTACTACAGCAGCGTAACGTATCTTAAACTTTTTAATTTTCTTATTATTTCTTTCCATATTTCTTACCTTTCTTAAGCAGTCATCAGAAATATTAATTTCGTCAAACATTTTTTTATAATTATTCATCTAACAAATCTCCTTTCACTTTACTTTTTATTTTTGCTCTGGCACGCATCAGTCTGGTTTGAATAGTAGTTTCTTTTATATGTAAAATTTCGGCAATTTCTTTGATGGAATAACCTTCATAATAATATAAATGAACAACAATTCTGTATTTGGAATCCAAACCCATTACAGCGTCATAAAGTATCGACTTATCATCGTCTTCAAAAGAAAATTCGGTATCTGACAGGGATTCGTCCCAGGATACAATTCTTTTACGCCAAAATGATGTACACATATTTTTAGATTCATTGATGGCTACACGTATAAGCCACCTTTTAATATGCTCCTTATCAGAAAAAGAACCTTTGTGTTGTAGTAACTTTAAAAAAGTATTTTGAACAACATCTTCTGCATCGTATTTATTTTTGCAGAAGTTATAGGCTATTTTGAATACCATATTGGCATGTTCCGTTACCAGTTGATTGTAAAGTTGTGAGTCCACAGGATTTCCTCCTTAATGCTTTGAAAGATCTTTCTAATAATACAACAACTCAAATGAAAAAAATATCACAAAATAAAGGCCTATATTTTTTTAGGTTATATTTTTAATCAAAAATCCGGATTGTTCACTATTTTTATAATGATATTAATAGTCGAAAAATTATAAAAGAAAAGCATAATTCTTAACCCGTTTCTTTAAAAAAGTGTTATAATGACACTAACAAAGGAACGGGTTATTTATATACAAAAAATTCATATTAATTATACGTAAAGGGGTGATTTTATGATTCTTACATTTTTAGGAGCAGATCATGAGGTAACAGGAAGCTGTCATTATTTGCAGGCTGGAAACAAAAAGGCAATAGTAGATTGTGGCATGGAGCAGGGAAAAGATATTTACGAAAATCAGGAGTTACCGGTAGCAGCAGGAGATATTGATTATATCTTTTTGACACATGCTCATATTGATCATTCGGGACTGATTCCACTAATGGTAAAAAAAGGATTTAGAGGTCAGGTGTTTGCCACAAAAGCAACATGCCAGTTGTGTAACATTATGCTTCGTGACAGCGCACATATTCAGGAGTTTGAGGCTGAATGGAAAAACAGAAAAGCAAAAAGAGCAGGACAGTTGCCATATGAGCCTATTTATTCCATGGAAGATGCTGTGGCAGCCTGTGAACTTTTGGTGCCGGTAGATTATGACAAGACAGTGAGTGTATGTGATGAGTTCCAGATAAAATTTGTAGATGCAGGACATCTTCTTGGCTCAGCCAGCATTGAAGTTAAAGTTACAGAAGGCAATATATCAAAAACAATTATTTTCTCAGGAGATATTGGAAACATAAACAAGCCAATTATAAAAGATCCAAAGGTTATGGACGGCGCAGATTATGTCCTTATTGAATCCACATATGGGGACAGATTTCATGGAGAGCGTCCTGACTATGTAAATAAGATTGCAACAGTATTAAATGACACTTTTTCAAAAGGTGGAAATGTTGTTATTCCTTCATTTGCAGTAGGAAGAACTCAGGAGATGCTATATTTTCTGCGTATTATTAAAAAAGAAAAGATGGTAAAGAACTATCCAAACTTCGAAGTGTATGTAGATAGTCCTTTGGCAATTGAAGCAACCAATATTTTCAATAAAAATGTAACAGAATGTTTTGATGATGAAACAAAGGAACTAATTAACAAAGGCATAAATCCATTACAGTTTGAAGGATTAAAATTGTCAGTGTCAAGCAATGAATCTATAGCAATCAACCAAAATAAGGTGCCAAAAGTTATTCTTTCAGCATCCGGTATGTGTGAAGCAGGAAGAATCAGACACCATTTAAAACATAATTTATGGAAGCCAAATTCAACCATTTTGTTTGTTGGCTATCAGGCAGTTGGAACTCTTGGAAGGTCTATTATTGATGGGGCAACAACTGTTAAATTGTTTGGTGAGGAGATTGCAGTTAAGGCAAAGATTGAAACATTAAAAGGTATTAGTGGTCACGGTGACCAAAAGCAGTTGATTAGCTGGCTTGAAGCAATGAAGAAAAGACCTGAAAAAGTTTTTGTGGTACATGGCGAAGATCAGGTATGTGATTACTTTGCTGATTTGCTTAACAAAGAGCATGGATATGATGCGTACGCACCTTATAGTGGTACACAGTTTGATTTGGCTACAGGGCAGATTATAAAAGAAGGAGTGCCTATACCAATCAATCATAAAGCAGTAAAACATGGTAAGACAGCATCTGTTTATGATAGCCTTGTTGCAGCAGGACAGCGCCTGATGGCAGTCATTAAGAGAAATGAAGGTGGGGCAAATAAAGACCTTGCCAAGTTTACAAATCAGATAAAGTCTCTCTGTGACAAATGGGACAGATAAAAAATTCCTTTATGAAAAAGGAAGATATAGAGAAATTTTCTTGGTGGAGAATGGAACAAACATATCCAATAAATAAAGTTTGGGAGGAAAAGTATTGAAACACAAAAAGATAATAAAACGAATCATAATAATAGCACTAGTTGTAGCATTGCTATGGATATTCTTTGATTATGAAAATAATCATTTGCAGTTAAGTTCATATACTTTTAAAACAGATAAAGTTTCAAAAGAATTTGCAATTGTGCAAATATCAGATTTTCATAACAAAGTGATGGATAATAAAAAGATTACAACTATTGTAAAAAATCAAAAACCAGACATTATAGCTTTAACCGGAGACTTGGTTGATGCCAATCGTACCAACATAAATGTTGCAATAAACATGACAAAGGAGTTGGTAAATATTGCTCCTGTCTACTACATTACAGGAAATCATGAAAGAGCTATAAAAGAAGAGAAGTATCAACAGCTTGAACAGGGATTAGAAAATATTGGAGTCAAGGTTTTGGTTAATAACGTTGTCAATCTTGATAATAACATTTGTATTATTGGATTAGATGATAAAAACATTCAATCAAAAGATGATACTCTAAATCAGTTAACAAAAGACTTGTCAGATGATAAGTTTAAAATACTGTTGGCTCATGAACCACAGGAAATCGACTGGTATGCACAAAGTGGAGTTGATTTGGTACTGAGTGGTCATGCCCATGGAGGGCAGATTAGAATTCCATTTACTAACATTGGTCTGGTGGCACCAAGTCAGGGATTGTTTCCTAAATATACAGCAGGAAAGTATGAAAGTGGTGATACTACAATGTTTGTAAGCAGAGGTATTGGAAACAGTATATTACCATTAAGGGTGTTTAATTGCCCAGAAATAGTAAAGGTTACTATAAAAAATAATAAAACAAATTGATGAAAGGAGATTATTATGGGATTCTTAGAAGGAAAGACAGCAATTATTACCGGAGGTGGAAGAGCAGTTTTAAGTGATGGTAGTTGTGGCTCTATAGGATATGGTATAGCAACTGCGTATGCAAAAGAAGGCGCAAATCTGGTATTAACAGGTAGAAATGTTAAAAAATTGGAAGATGGTAAAAAAGAACTGGAAGAGAAATATGGTATAAAAGTATTGGCAGTTCAGGCTGATATTAATGCAGGTGCAGACAATGAAGCTGTGGTAAGAAAGGTTGTAAAGGAAACTATAGACGAATTTGGAAGAATTGATGTTTTGATAAACAATGCTCAGGCATCAGCATCAGGCGTATCAATTGCAGATCATACTACTGAGCAGTTTGACCTTGCCATGTATTCAGGTTTGTATGCTGCATTTTACTATATGAAAGAATGTTATCCATATTTAAAAGAGACTAAAGGATCTGTAATAAACTTTGCATCAGGGGCTGGTTTGTTTGGCAACTATGGACAGTGTGCCTATGCAGCAGCAAAAGAAGGCATACGAGGATTGTCAAGAGTTGCTGCAACAGAATGGGCAAAGGATGGCATAAATGTAAATGTTGTATGCCCTCTTGCATGGACCAGTCAGTTGGAGAATTTTGAAAAGGCATATCCTGAAGCTTACAAAGCCAATGTTCATGTTCCACCAATGGGACATTTTGGAGATGTGGAAAAAGAAATCGGTCGTGCCTGTGTTTCATTGGCATCACCTGATTTTAAATATATGAGTGGTGAGACAATTACATTGGAAGGTGCATTGGGACAGCGACCTTAATGCAATAATAATACATTGCCATTGCAGTGTCTCGATGTTAATGTAGTAATAAAACATTGTCATTGCAGTGTCTCGATGTTAATGTAGTAATAAAACATTGTCATTGCGGTGCTGTGAGGTTAATGTATTAATGATACATTGTAGTGTCTCGATGTTAATATATAAGATACGAAAGGTAGGTGTTGGTATGTCACCGGAGCAGGTTATAGAAGAAGTAACAAATCTTTGCAAAAAGCATAATGCAAAAGAAATAATCTTGTTTGGCTCAAGGGCAAAAGGAACGGCATTGGAACGCAGTGATATTGATATTGCTGTCACCGGAGTAGAGAATTTTGATTTGCTTTTAGAAAAAGTAGAAAATATTCCTACCCTTTATACTATTGACTTAGTAAATATCGATACCTGTAGAAATAAATTGTTATTGGAGGATATTAAACAGTATGGACGAAAAATTTAGCAGACGTTATTGCTCTTTTTGTAATTCTTTAAGTGCCTTAGCCGAAGCAAGACAGCGAGATTTGTCAGACTCTTTTGTATTAAGTGGAACAAGTGCAAAGTTTTCTATTACATTTGATTTAGCTTGGAAAGTTATGAAAGATATATTAGTGCAGCATTATGCAATTACAGATTTTGTGGCAGGTTCTCCAAGAGAGGTTTTGAAAGAATCGTATAAAGTTAATTTAATTTCAGATGATGCATGGATGGAAATGTTAAGAATACGAAATGAATTGTCTCACGACTATGATAGTGAGATTGTTAAAGAACATTGCCATACTATAGTGAAAAAATATATTGATTTATTTTTGGAATTTGAAAGAGTAGTGGATGGCTTAAATTTGTAATAGAAACTAATAAGATTTTTTTTTGGTGCATTACTAAATGGGTGGAAAATCGTCAAGTATTAAGCTAGAGAATGACTTGATTC
>OJUG01001170.1_pt1 | contig 34851 bp, 38 predicted proteins | sample 1599841 | NCBI WGS metagenome assembly OJUG01 (sample SAMN04168659, study PRJEB22393) | human gut metagenome | biome: human gut microbiome; feature: stool | host: Homo sapiens | collected 2014-05-12 | reverse complement strand
AACACATTCAGGATTTTTTACTGTTCCTTTTGCCCATGCACTTCCCACATCACATCTTCCATGATGACTTACTTTTTTAATTTCACCACTTTGGATATTGTCAGATGCAGTTACGTTGATTCTGCTTGTACCTGCCTGAACCTGTCCGTCCAACATTTTCATAAGATTCTCTATATCTTTTTCGCTTGCCATAAATCTTCCTCCACTAAAATTTTAGCTTATTGTACCATATTTATAGTAAAATGAGAAACCACTTATGGATTTTTTATTAAATCATCATCAAATCTTTTATAACTTTATGAACAGTAGAAATATTCTCAATAGTACCAATTTCTGCTCCACAAAATATAAGACCTTCCTCCACATTGCCTACTGCCGCATTAATTAATCTTTCAGTAATACAATAAGGTATCTCCCTTGGATTGCATTTTTTTAAACATCCAAGACATTTTTTCGGAGGAAACTTTTCTCCAGCTGATACTCTTTTCATAAATTGATTATTTATTGCTCTTCCAGGCATTCCTACCGGACTTTGTACTATTTCAATATCATTGGAAGTGGCTTTTATATAGCATTGTTTATAAGCTATGTCTGCATCACATTCTTTGGTTGTAACAAATCGGCTTGCCACCTGCACACCATCCATTCCCAACTCCAATGCATGTCTTACGTTTTGTTGAGTATTAATTCCTCCTGCCAATATGACTGGAATTTTCTTTTCATACATTTCTTCATATTGTTTAATTAACGAATGTATGTCTTTGACTTCCTGATCATAATTGTTTTTCTTTAATAGAATTTCTTCTTTTTTAAAACCTAAATGACCTCCTGCTTTTGGTCCTTCGATTACAACAAAATCAGCAGTTCTATTATACCTTTTTTCCCACATTTTAAGTATTACTTTTGCTGATTTCACACTTGAGACGATAGGAGCAATTTTTGTTTTTGCTCCTTTTACATATTCCGGCAAATCTATAGGAAGACCTGCTCCTGATATGATAACGTCCGCACCGGCTTTAACTGCTGCCTGAACCTGCTCCTTATAATTTTTTAAAGCAACCATTATATTAAATCCAATTACACCGTTTGGTGCAATTTTCCTTGCTTTATCAAATTCTTTTTTTATGGCCCTTATATTTGCCTTTAATGTATTTTCTCTAAAATCATCTTCCTTAAAGCCAATCTGTGCTGAAGAAATAATTCCTATTCCACCTTCTTTTGCTACTGCTCCGGCAAGGTTTCCTAAAGATATTCCAACTCCCATTCCGCCTTGTATAATTGGAATTTTTGCTACTAAATCTCCTATTTGTAATTGATTAATTTTCATTGATATTCTCTCTCGTATCTACATTTTTCTAAAACGATTGTACCTGTTTTCGGCAATTTCCTTACCCGATAATCGACTTTTTTCATTTATAAACATTGCCAACTCCTGATTGAGTTGTAATATAACTTCGTCCATATTTTCTCTCGAATAGTTTTCCGGTTCCTTAAAGACTCGCTGTATTATTTTCATATTTAACAAGTCATAGGATGTCATTTTCATCATATTTGCAGCTTTTGCCGCCAATTTTCCATCCTTCCAAAGTATACTTGCATACCCTTCCGGACTTAATATTGAATAAATTGAATTTTCCAGCATCCACACTTCATCAGCTACTGCCATAGCCAATGCTCCTCCACTTCCCCCTTCACCTATAACAATTGACACTATAGGTACTTTTATATCTGACATTTCAAATAAGTTATTGGCTATTGCACTTCCCTGACCTCTTTCTTCTGCCTCTATTCCACAAAAAGCTCCTGGTGTATCCACAAAGCAAATTATAGGTCGGTTAAATTTTTCTGCCTGTTTCATTAAGCGTAATGCTTTTCTATATCCTTCAGGTGATGGCATTCCAAAATTTCTTTTAATGTTTGATTTTGTATCATTTCCTTTTGCCTGAGCAATAACTGTAACTGAAACATTGTGAAATGTTGCTATTCCTCCAATAATTGCTCCGTCATCTCCGTAATTTCTGTCACCATGCATTTCAATAAAATCAGGAAACAGTCTTTCGATATAATCTGTTCCCACCGGTCTGGTCTTTTTTCGCGATATTTTTACTCTATCCCAAGGTTTTATATCTTCATTTAAAAATTGGTTGTTTTCTTTTATTCCTACAATTTTACAATATTTAGAAGGTATTTCTTTATTTGTATTATTATGAATTATTAGAATCTTGCTTAAAGTATCTCTCATATTTTCTCTTTTGACTATACCATCAATAAAACCATGCTTTTCTAAAAATTCTGAACGTTGAAATCCCTTTGGTAATTTTTCTCCAATTGTCTGTTCTATAACTCTTGGGCCTGCAAAACCAATAAGTGCCTTTGGTTCAGCCAAAATAATATCCCCAAGCATTGCAAAACTAGCTGTTACACCTCCTGTTGTAGGATCGGTCAATACTGAAATATATAAATTTCCTGACTGATGATGTTTTTTTAATGCTGCTGAAGTTTTTGCCATTTGCATAAGAGATACAATTCCCTCCTGCATTCTTGCACCACCTGAACAGGCAAATATTATTACCGGAAGTTTTTCCTGTGTGGCTCTTTCTACCATGCGGGTAATCTTTTCTCCAACAACTTTTCCCATACTTGCCATTAAAAAACGTCCATCACAAACTCCAACTGCCACTCTTATTCCGGTTATTGTAATTTCGCCGGTTGTAACAGCCTCATCCAAACCTGTCTTCTCTTTTATTGATTTTAATCTTTTTTCATAATTAGGGTAATTCAATGGATTCTCTTCTTCAATTCCCTGAAACCACGGGATAAAAGAATCTTTATCTGCAATCATCTCAATTCTTCTTTTTGCATGAACTCTAAAGTATCCTCCGCATTTGGGACATATATAATTATTTTCTGCCACATCCTTGGCGAAAACTACTGAATTACATTTTTTACATTTTCTAAGTATTCCATCAGGAACATCTTTGTTTTTATTTATGTTTATGTATTTTTTATTGTTCTTCTTAAATAGTGTTTGAAGTTTCACTTTATGCCTCCATAATTATATACGCTGATTGAACTTTTCTATAAAATCAACATCATAACTTCCATCTTCAAATATCTTATCCCACAATATTTTGTACTGATAATCTACATTTGACTTTATTCCTTCAATGATAACCTCTCCAAGAGCACTTCGCATTTTATCTATAGCTTCTTTTCTGCTTTTTCCATGTACTATTAATTTTGCAAGCATTGAATCATAGAAAGGATTAATTTCATAGCCTGAATAAATAGACGAATCAACTCTTACACCATTTCCACCGGGCATATACATTTCTTTTATAGTTCCAGCATTTGGCATAAAATTTTTGTCAGGGTCTTCTGCATTGATTCTACATTCTATGGCATGTCCGTCTAATTTAATATCATCCTGAGTGAATTCTAATTTCTCACCTGATGCTATTTTTATCTGTTCTTTAATAAGATCCACACCTGTTACCATTTCTGTTACAGGATGTTCTACCTGTACTCTTGTGTTCATTTCCATAAAATAAAACTTTCCATTTTTTTCCAGGAGAAATTCTATAGTTCCGGCATTTTGATAGTGGGCAGCCTTTGCTGCTTTTATTGCCATATTGCCCATTTCTTTTCTTGTTTTCTCGTCTAATGCACTTGATGGGCACTCTTCTATCATCTTTTGATGATTTCTCTGAATAGAGCAGTCTCTTTCACCTAAATGAACCACATTTCCATATTCATCTGCTAAAATTTGAAATTCAATATGGCGTGCATGTTCAATGTAATGTTCAATATACATTGTGTCATCACCAAATGCCATATGGCTTTCCTTTTGAGCCGTGTTAAAATCTCTTTCGAAATCCTCAGGGCTATATGCCACACGCATTCCTTTTCCACCGCCACCTAAAGCTGCTTTTATAATTACAGGATATCCTATTTTATCTGCAATTATTTTTCCGGTTTTGGAATCATACACTTCCTCTTTTGTTCCGGGAATAACCGGTACATTTGCCTGTACCATAGTATTTCTTGCGATGGATTTATTACCCATGTTTCGTATTATTTCTGAAGAAGGTCCAATAAATTTAATATTGCATTGTTCACACAGTTCTGCAAATTTTGCATTTTCTGAGAGAAATCCCACTCCCGGATGTATGGCATCTGCACCTGTAGATACAGCAGCACTTAATATACTTTCCATATTTAAATAACTGTCATTTGCCTTTGCTTCTCCAATACATATTGCTTCGTCTGCCAAGGCCACATGAAGTGAATCTTTATCTGCAACAGAATATACAGCTACACTTTCTATGCCCATTTCCCTACACGCACGTATAATTCTTACTGCTATTTCTCCTCTATTTGCAATCAATAATTTATCTATCATTTCTAACCTCTTTATGTTAACCAATCATAAATGTAAGTTCTGCTGTAGCCACTGTTTTTCCATCAACACTTGCTACTGCGCTTCCCACTCCTAATGGACCTTTTTGTTTTATAATTTTTGTTTCCAGTTTTAATTTATCGCCAGGCTTTACTATTCCTCTAAATCTGCATTTATTTATTCCGCCAAAAAAAGCTGTTTTACCTTTATATTCTTCCTGACTTAAAATAGCAACCGCTCCAACCTGTGCCAGTGCCTCAATAGTCAATACTCCCGGCATTACCGGTTGATTTGGGAAATGACCATTAAAAAAGTCTTCTCTATAAGTAACACATTTATATCCAACAGCATACTCACCAGGTTTGTAATCTTCTACATAATCAACCAACAAAAATGGATGTCTGTGTGGAATTATCTCTTTTATCTGATTTATATCTAACATTTCCTTACCTTTCCACTGTAAATAGTGTCTGTCCGTATTCAACAGTTTGTCCGTTTTCAACAAGCACTTCCTTTATAACTCCATCAAATTCGCTTTCAATTTCGTTCATTAACTTCATTGCTTCAACGATTACAACAACCTGTCCTTTTTTTACTTTATCACCTTGTTTAACAAATGGTTCTCCATCTTCTGTTGGTGATACATACACTGTTCCAACTAAAGGTGATTTTATTTCTACAATATTATCAAATGATTCTTCAACAACTTCCTGTTTTAAATCATCCAATATTTCCTGATTTTTCACATTATTTTCTTCAATTGATGTAGCAGATTTTTCATTTATCTGTGGATAATTACCTGATATACTTCCACCTTTTTTGCAAAGTGCAACCTTTACGTCTCCCTGACAATATTCAAAAGCTGTCAACTCTGAATCTGAAACTGCTTTTATCAATTCTTTAACTTTCTCAATATCCATAACTACTCCAATTATCTATATTTTCTTATTGCTAATGTTGCATTGTGTCCACCAAATCCAAGGGAATTGGTTAACGCTAAATTCACCTCTGTGTCTACACCTCTTCCAATAACATAATCTAAATCACAATCACTGTCGGCTTCTAGTGTTCCAACTGTCTGGTGAATATAATTGTCATTAATTGATTTTACACAAGTAATGAATTCCACCCCGCCTGCTGCTCCAAGTAAATGTCCAACCATTGATTTTGTTGAATTAACTTTTACATTGTATGCATCATCTCCTAAAGCCAATTTTATGGCTCTTGTTTCAAATAAATCATTATGATGTGTGCTGGTTCCATGTGCATTTATATAATCAACATCTTTTGTATTCATTCCTGATTCTTTTATTGCAAGTTCCATTGCCTTTGCAGCACCTTCGCCATTTTCTGCCGGCGAAGTAATATGATATGCGTCACATGTTGCTCCATATCCTACAACTTCAGCTAAGATAGTGGCACCTCTTTTTTTTGCATGTTCTAATTCTTCCAAAACTACAATACCTGCACCTTCTCCCATAACAAATCCATTTCTGTCTTTGTCAAAAGGAATAGAGGCCCTTGTTTTATCTGTCGATTTACTCAATGCCGTCAAACTTGAAAACCCTGCCACACCTAATGGTGTAATAGAACTTTCTGTACCACCTGCCACCATAACATCTGCATCACCACACTGAATTGTTCTGTAAGCTTCACCTATAGAATGAGTTCCTGTAGCACAAGCTGTCACTACATTAATAGATTTACCTTTTAGTCCCAATGCTATAGCAACATTTCCTGCGGCCATATTTGTAATCATCATGGGTACTAACAATGGTTTAACTCTTGATGGTCCTTTTTCATGCAATTTAATACCTTCCATTTCCATATCCTGCAATCCACCAATGCCTGATCCAACACTTACTCCAACCCTAAATGGATCCTCTTTTGTCATGTCTATTTTTGACTGTTCAAAAGCTTCTTTTGCTGCACAAACAGCATATTGTGAAAATGTTGACATTCTTTTTGCTGTTTTAAATTCCATATGCTCTTTTGCAACAAATCCTTTTACTTCTGCTGCCAATTTAACCTCGTATTCAGATGTGTCAAATTTAGTTATATTATCAATTCCACATTTTCCCTCTTTAACACTTTTCCAAAATTCTTCTACATTATTTCCTATAGGAGTAATTGCTCCCATTCCTGTAACTACTACACGCTTGCTCATTTTTACTCTCCATTCTGACCATTAATTATACTTTTACATTCCGCCATCTACGCTAAACACCTGGCCTGTTATGTAATTGCTACCTTCATCTGCCAAAAATGCTACAACATTTGCCACTTCTTCCGGCTTTCCAAACCTACCCATAGGTATATGTGATACTGCTGTTTCTTTTACCTTGTCAGATAGCTGTTCTGTCATTTCTGTTTCAATAAACCCAGGTGCTACAGCATTAACATTTATGTTTCTTTTAGCCAGTTCTTTTGCCGCAGATTTAGTCAGTCCAATAACTCCTGCCTTTGATGCTGAATAATTTGCCTGTCCTGCATTTCCATATATTCCTGATACAGAAGAAATATTAATTATTTTACCCTGTCGTTTTTTTATCATATATTTAGAAGCAAATCTTATGCAGTTAAATGTTCCTTTTAAATTGGTTTCAATGACACTGTCAAAATCTTCCTCGCTCATTGCCATTAAAAGTCCATCCCTTGTGATTCCTGCATTGTTTACTAAAATATCAATGGATCCAAACTGCTTATATATATCATCTATGAATTTTTTACATTCATTAAAATCGGACACATCACACTGATATGCCACTGCATTATTTCCCTGTTTTTATATTTTTTCAACAACCTGTAGTGCTCTTTCTTTTGAGCCACAATAGTTTACAATAACGGTTGCTTTTTCTTCTGCCAGTTTTTCGGCAATTTTTTCGCCTATTCCTCGTGACGCTCCGGTTACTATTGCAATTTTGTTTTCTAACATAACTGCTCCTTTACTGTTTCTATATCTTCAAACTTGCTTACGTTATACACTTTTACTGTTCTATCAATTTTTCTAAGAAAACCATTTAATGTTCTGCCCGGCCCGATTTCAACAAATGTATCTACACCGTCAGCTATCATTTTTTCCATTGTCTGTTCCCATTTTACAGGTGAATATACCTGTTTTCTTAGTAATTCCTTAGTCTGTGAAATATCATCCACATAGTCTGCTGTAAGATTTGCTATATATGGGACTTCTAGTGGTGTTAAATTTATTTTTTCCAATTCTTCTTTTAGTTTATTTCCTGCTTCTTTTAAGTAAGGTGAATGAAACGGTCCGCTTACTTTTAGTTCTACTGTTCTTCTAGCACCAGCTTTGCTAAGTTTCTCTCCAGCCATAATTACAGCATCTTTTAATCCTGTAATAACTATCTGTCCGGGACAATTATAATTGGCAATAGTCACACCCTCTATAGGTGCTATCTCCTGCTCCACCTGTTCTTTATTCATTCCTAATACTGCCATCATTGTACCTTCATTGTCCGGTACAGCCTGGCTCATAAATATTCCACGTTTTCTTACAGTGGTAATAGCATCCATGGAAGTAATACCACCTGCTGCATAAAGGGCAGCATACTCTCCAAGACTTAATCCGGCAGTTACGTTAGGTTTAATTCCCATATTTTCCAATTCTTTAGTTATGGCAATACATGTTGTAACTAAGGCAGGCTGTGTATATTCTGTTTCATTTATTAATTGATTTTCTTCAAAGCAAATATCTAAAAGATTAAAATCTAACAGTTCATTTGCCTTATCAAAAATATCTTTTGCAGTAGCACTGTTGTCATAAAAATCTTTTCCCATTCCTACTGTTTGTGCTCCTTGCCCCGGATAAATAAATGCTATTTTACTCATAATCAAATTTCTCCTTTACCAAAGTAAATGTTTCTTTCATGTCTGTTATTAATTTTTCCAACAGCTCCTTACAGGTACATTCTTCTCTTACAAGTCCTGCAATTTGACCTGCCATTACACTTCCATTATTCACATCTCCATCTACTACGGCTTTTCTTAATCCTCCTAGTGTAAGCAACTCAAGTTCTTCTAAAGTTGCACCCTGAGACTCCATTTTCAAATATTTTTGTGTAATCTGATTTCTTAAAGTTCTTACCGGATGACCTGTGCTTCTTCCCGTTACTTTAGTATCTATGTCTTTTGCTTTTATTACTTTTTGTTTATAATTATCATGAATATTACATTCATCAGTCACTAAAAAAGCGGTTCCCATCTGTACTGCCTGTGCACCAAGCATAAATGCTGCTGCCATGCCACGTCCATCTCCAATACCTCCAGCTGCAATCACAGGTATGTTCACTGCATCCACTACTTGTGGTATTAATGCCATAGTTGTTGTTTCACCTATGTGTCCACCTGATTCAGTTCCTTCAGCCACAACTGCATCTACACCACAACGCTCCATCATTCTTGCCATTGTAACTGATGCTACAACGGGGATAACCTTTACTCCTGCATCCTGCCAAAGTTTAATATATTTAGATGGATTGCCTGCTCCTGTTGTTACAACAGCAACCTTTTCTTCCACTACTACCTGTGCAATTTTATCTGCCTCCGGGTTCATAAGCATTATATTTACTCCAAAAGGTTTGTCTGTCTTTTCTTTAACTTTCTTTATCTGCTCTCTGACAAATTCAGCATCTGCTCCACCTGCTCCTATAATTCCAAGGCCTCCGGCATTTGACACGGCTGCAGCCAAATGATAGTCTGCAACCCATGCCATACCACCTTGAATTATCGGATATTTTATATTTAGTAACTTTGTTATTTCTGTATTCATATAGACCTTCCTATAATTATCCTTTAAATCCTGATTTATTTATTGTTATTGATGTAGTCAATTACATCACCAACAGTATTGATTTTTTCCAAATCTTCAGTTGGGATTTTTACTCCAAATTCTTCTTCCAAGCTCATAACTAATTCAAATAAATCTAATGAATCTGCTCCTAAATCATCTTTAAATGAAGCGCTTTCTACTACCTTTTCTGGTTCAATTCCTAAATTTTCTGATACTAACTCCTGAATTTTTTCTAACATTTTTATTCTCCTTTATGATTTATATTTAATGACCCTTATTTTTAGTCATTAGAAAACTTTTTAATATTCTAAATAAGTGGCAGCCCATGTCAGCCCTGCACCAAATCCAGCCATAATCATTTTGTCACCACTATTAATTTGTCCTGTTCTATTTAACTGATCCAATAATATAGGAATACATGCCGATGACATGTTTCCATAGTTTTCAATATTTATAGGTACCTTTTTTATATCCACTTTCAATCTTTTGGCTATGGATTTAATTATTCTTTCATTTGCCTGATGTAGCACGAAATAATCAATATTCTCTTCTGTAATATTCATTTTTTCCATTAATTTATTTATTCCATCAGGTACCTGTTTTACAGCAAATCTAAACACCTGCTGTCCATCCATCTCAATATAATTATCTTTTTTTACTGTATTTTGTTCCAAAAATGGATTTGTTCTTGTTGCAAAACCATTTTCCATATAAAGTGATTTTCCTCCGCTACCATCAGCAAACATTACAGTATCAAATTTTGCATTTTTATCCTCCTGTACTATTGCTGCTCCTGCTCCATCTCCAAACAAAATACATGTTCCTCTGTCATTCCAATCAACCAACTTTGATAAGCCTTCCGAGCCTACAATTAACGCTGTTTTTATTAAACCTAAACTTATATATGACTGAACCATATTGTATGCCATTATAAATCCCGTACATGCTGAATTTAAATCAAGACAGCTGGCATTTTTCGCACCAATTTGTTCCTGAACATAACATGCTGTATTTGGCAATATTAAATTAGAAGAAACAGAAGAAACCACTATCATATCAATATCGGTTGGCTCTATTTTTGCATTTTTCATTGCTCTTTGTGAAGCATATACCGCCATATCTGCAGTTGTTTCCTCTTCCATAATATGTCTATTACAAATTCCTGTTCTTTCTTCTATCCACTGCCCCGTGGTGTCCACAATAGATGAAATGTCATCATTTGATACTATCTTTTTAGGAATATATGAACCTGTTCCAATTATCTTTCCAAACATATTTTTTCCTTATCTGTTTTCTTTTTTGTAAACATGCCACAGTATATATAAAAAAAAATTCATCGTCAATCATTTGAGACGATGATGAACACAAAGATAAAACGTTGTTTATTTAAATACGTTTTCGCTTTTAAATGTATGTTACTAAACATTTTATCTTTTTTTGTATATTAACGTATGTTGGTATTTCTTATTTTCATTATGAATGATATAATACATCCTGTATAAAAACTAAAATAATATATGGAGTAAAAAATGAATCAACAAAAACAGGACAGACGAATTATTAGGACAAAAAAGCTATTAGAGAATGCATTAATTAAACTTTTAAAAAGAAAAAGTATACACCAAATAAGTATAAAGGAATTGGCTGATGAGGCAGATATTACAAGAGCAACCTTCTATCAACACTACAGAAATCCATACGAAATACTTGAAATCATGCAAAATAGAATTCTAAATGAAATTCAAAATATTATTCTAGATACAACCGGTGGAGATTCATATGGATTTTTTATACAATTGTTTGAATATCTGGCTAATGAAGACGTAAATGCGGAAGTGTTGGCATTTGATGCCGGAAATGGCAGCGGATATGAACGGATTGGTAAAACCATTCACAAAGACTATATGCTCAGATGGAACAACCATCTTTCATCTTTTCAATCAACTACATATAATTATTATAGATATTATATTATATTTGGCTGTATTTCGGTAGTTGAAAACTGGATTGACTCCGGCAAAGTTGAAACACCTGAGCAAATGGCAACTATCACAAACAATATGTTGCCGCAGAAGAAGATGTATCTAAAAATCACTCCATAATTAATCTTTGTGATACATTCTGCCATCTTCTTCATATTTTGGTTCACATGTCAGTTGGATTCCAAGTTTTTTAAGAATCTTTTCATCTACATTTGAAAGTAAAACGCTTGAATGTGCATCACATCCTTTTAATTCAGGAAGCTGTTTCATAGCAAGCATGGCTGTTTCACTGTTTGCAGCTGTTGCTGACAATGCTGTAAGCACCTCATCTGTATGAAGTCTTGGATTTTTGCTGCCAAGATAATTTATTTTCAATGTCTGTATTGGATCAATTGCACTTGGCTCAATAAGTTTTACATCTTTGTCTATACCTGCCAATGCCTTTAATGCATTTAGCAAAGCTGATGATGCAGCTCCAAGCAATTCGCTTGTTCCACCTGTTACAATAGTTCCATTTGGTAACTCAATTGCCATAGACGGCTTTCCACCGTTTTCTTTTTCTCTTTCAAGTGCTGCCACAGTAACTTTTCTGTCTTCAACAGTGATTTCTGCCTGTTTCATAAGCAACTCAAGCTTGTATATATCATCCTTTGTAGAACCATTTCTTCTCTTTTCACACAGACTCTTATAATATCTTCTGATGATTTCCTGCTTTGAAGCCTCACGGCATACCTGATCATCAACTATACAGTTTCCCGCCATGTTTACGCCCATGTCTGTAGGTGATTTGTATGGACTTTTTCCGTAAATAAGCTCAAACATTGCATGAACTACAGGGAATATTTCGCAATCTCTATTGTAGTTGACAACTGTCTCTCCATATGCTTCCAAATGAAATGAGTCAATCATGTTTACATCATTTAAATCTGCTGTTGCTGCTTCATATGCAAGGTTTACAGGATGTTTTAGTGGAATATTCCAGATTGGGAATGTTTCGTATTTTGCATATCCTGCATCTACACCTCTTTTGTGTTCATGGTAAAGCTGTGAAAGGCACACTGCCATCTTTCCGCTTCCCGGTCCCGGTGCAGTGACCACTACCAAAGGTCTTTCTGTTTCAATGTAATCATTTTTTCCATAGCCTTCATCGCTGACAATATATTCAACGTTGCTTGGATATCCCGGTATTTTGTAATGCTTGTATGACTTTATTCCCATTGAATCCAGTCTGTTTATAAACATTTCGGCAGAAGGCTGACCTGCAAATTTTGTAAGACATACACTGCCCACAAACAAACCTATAGACTTAAACTCGTCAATAAGTCTTAACACATCCATATCGTATGTAATGCCATAGTCCCCTCTGACTTTGTTTCCTTCTATGTCTTCTGCACTAATGACAATAACTATTTCTGCCTGGTCTTTTAACTGCAACAACATCTGAAGCTTTGAATCCGGTTCAAATCCCGGCAAAACTCTTGATGCGTGAAAGTCGTCAAACAACTTTCCACCAAACTCTAAATACAGCTTGTTTCCAAACTGTGCAATTCTTTCTTTAATATGCTCTGACTGCATTTTTAGATATTTCTCATTATCAAATCCCTTTTTTAACATTTTTACTTAACCTCTTTTGTTTCTTATCTCATTTTCTTAACCAAAGTATTTTACCATACATTGATACTATTATTCAATTGGAAAAACTCAAATCATAGGTCTAAACTTTATTTGTTGTATCACCTTTTTCAAATTATTTTAATACAGTTTTTTTGCTGCTCCATGGGCCGTATATTTTCTTTGTTCCATTTTTCTTAAAAGCTCTTATTTTTATATAATGTTTCTTTCCTTTGGTTATGGTTTTTATGGTTTTTGATGAAACATTTTTTACAGTTACTTTTTTGCTTCTTTTAAATTTTATATTGTCTGCGTAAACTATTTCGTAGCCTGATGCATATTTTACCTTTTTCCACTTTGCCTTAAATGAACTGCTTTTTTTATTTGATATTTTAACTGTTTTTACTTTTTCAGGCTTGATTATAAATGTCTTTGTAAAAGTGCCCTGATATGCATCTTTAAGTGTTACTTTAACTGTTGCTTTTCCAGGTTTTACATTATCTTTATACTGAATAGTGTAGTATTTTTCAGATATTTTTACACCTTTTGAATCCTTAATCTTTACTGACGGTTTTTTCTTTTTCCCATTGTAAGTATAGCTTGTCTTATCTAAAGTAATTGATGTGGCTTTGTATATCTTGTCTGTCTTTTCACTGCCACATACCTTGCACACATATGTTGCTTTTCCATTTTCTGTTTTAGTGGCTTTATTTATAACCGACTTAATTTTATATTGGTGACCTTCTATGCTACATTCTTTTGACAATAAAATATTTACATCAATCTTTGCTGATATGCCATCTACGGCACCTGTTTCTGTATACTGCCAAATATTATATTTGCTTTCATATTCACATTCTGAATTGTACTGTGCCACCCACTTGTCCCATTTACTAAATCTTGAATCTGTCAGTTTGTTGTTCCACCAGTAAAGGTTGGCATATACACCCATTTTGTATCCTGCCTTAGTGATTTCATTTGCAAATGTTTCAGCTATATCACCAAGCTTGGTCTTTGACAGATTTTCCTGAATTTTGTCTTCCAAGTCATAGTATATTGGCATAGTTGGATTTGCATCTGCTTCCTTAATAAGACGAAGTACATGGCTTGCCTCACTTTTTGCCATTGCCTTTGTTGTAGCGTATGAATATATGTAAATACCATAGGTAATATCATTTTCCCTACAGCCTGCTATGTTTTCTTTAAAATATCTGTCATCCTGAGTTGTATCATCATTTCCATATCCGCACCTTATGATTGCAAATGTAATGTCCGACTGTTTTACTTTTGACCAGTCTATTGCTCCTTCGTGATGACTGACATCAATTCCTTTTGCCAGTGCCCCCTTTATAACCTGACCTTTGTCATTGTAAAAAACTCCGTTTACATTTGTCCATGGAGTCACTGCTGCCTGAACTGAAGTCTGACACACTGCAAAACAGCATATAATTGCTATGATGCTTTTTATTTTTTTCTTTATCATTTTCTTTGTTCTTTTTTTCATGCTTGTTCTCCTATAGAATAGTTTTTATTTATTTGATAATTCTTGTTATGTTGCTTATTTCATGTATATTCATTTTATCATATTTTGTCAGTTTATATTTGACAATATTTCCCCACTCTGTGTGACTTTTGTGGGAAATCTCGTTTTTCCCGCAACGTGCAACTTTTGTGGTAATTTATTTTTACTATATGCAACTTTTGTGGTGATTTTTTTACCGAAAAAGTTGTATTGCCTCGCTATTTACCCTATTTTAACAAAATTTTTACTTTTTTTCTTGTTTATGACAACTTTTTTGTGTATTTTTTATTCAAAAAGTTGCACATTGCCAGATTTTGCTTTAAAAAGATTAACTGTATTTATTTTTTACAATATTTCTTTCATTATATCTCAAAATTGTTGTATTTTTTGTCACTTTCCTAAAAAAAGATTAAGCGTATTTATTTTTTTACAATATTCTTTTCACTTTTTCAAAAAAATATTGTACTTTTTATTTTCTAACTTTAGTTTGATAAAGTATTTTTCGATTTTAGTACAACATTTTTCTCAGTTTTCTCCAAAAAACTTGTACTATAATTATTTTTCCGTATTGTACCTTTATTAAATGTAAGAAATGCTATTAAATTAACTTGGATATTTCTCACTCTAGTCAAATCATTTTTTATATATAAATTTGCTTTAGATTAAAATTGCCCTCACTCTTAACAAAGAGTCTAAAAAAGGATGTAATATCGAAATTTGCTTAATATATCAGCATTTTCAAATTTACATCCTTTTCAATTCTTATCGTATAAAACTATTATTACATTATATAAAAATTCTCATACAAAATTCTGTGTCTTTCTATTCCTTTTCTTTTTCGAAATATTTCTTCAGTAGTTTTACCACAACTCCGGACAACAAGAGCACTGCAATTAAGTTTGGTATTGCCATAAGACCATTAAAGGTTTCAGCAATGCTCCACAACAAGTCTAAATTCATTGTTGCTCCAACAATTGCTACAAGCGAATATACCAACATAAATGGCTTGTTTACTTTAGAGCCAAATAAAAATTCTATACATCGTGCACCATACAATCCCCAACCAACAATTGTAGAAAATGCGAAACAACACATTGCAATGGCTGTGAAGATTGATACCCAGCTACCATATGTAGATGTAAAACCTGAAATAGTAAGTTCTGCGCCTGCTGCACTTCCAAAGTTTACAGGAACACCGCTACATAAAATAACTAACGCAGTTAGCGTACAAATAACAATTGTATCAACGAATACTTCAAAGATTCCAAAAAATCCCTGCTTTACAGGCTTTCTTGTATCAGCACATGCATGGGCAATTGAACCTGTACCAAGACCTGCTTCATTGGAGAAGATACCTCTTGAAATTCCCTTCTTCATACTTAAGAAGACACTTCCAACAACGCCACCTGTAACCGATGCAGGATTGAATGCTCCTTCAACAATTGAAGAAAAGACTGACGGTACATTTTGTATATTCAACAAAACAACTCCTAATGCAAATACAACATATAATAAAGCCATAAACGGCACTAACTTTTCTGTAACCTGACCGATTCTTTTAATTCCGCCAAGCAATATAAGTGCAAGTAAACCAGCCAAAACAATACCAATAATCAGATTAACTGTACTTGCATTTTTTGTTGCAACAATACCATAATTCTCTAAAGCTGAATCAATTGCCGTAGTAATAGTATTTACCTGTGTTGCGTTTCCCGTTCCAAACACTGTAAGTACACCAAAAATTGAAAACAAATATGCAAGCCAATGCCAATGTTTCTTCAAACCGTTTTTGATGTAATACATAGGTCCACCGACCCATTCACCTTTTTCATTCTTCTCTCTAAAATGTACTGCTAAAGTAACTTCGGAAAATTTGGTACACATACCAAGAATAGCAGAAATCCACATCCAAAAAACTGCACCCGGTCCACCTATTGCAATTGCTCCTGCTACCCCTGCAATATTTCCAGTACCAACAGTTGCCGCCAAAGCTGTACAAACTGCCTGAAAAGGCGTCATTGCACCATCTACTACTTCCTTTTTTTTGAACATTCTTCCAATTGTAACTTTTATTGCATATGGGAATTTTCTAACCTGCAAAAATCTGGTCCTGAAACTTAGAACCAGACCAACACCAATGATGCATATCATTGCCGGCACTCCCCATATAAAATCATTAACAACAGAATTTATTTTTTCTATAATTGATAGCATTTTATCTTCCTTTTCCTTTGTATATATTTTCACTTATAATTTGGCAAACAATTCTGAACCTTTCTTTTTAAGCCACATATAAAATATGCCACTACCAGCAAGCATTAATACTAAAACCAGACACATATATACCACACTTCCTATAGGCTTTGCAATAACTAAATATATAGTACACATTACTACAGGTACAGCCATTCCTCCAAACATTGCAATAGCCACACTGAGACTTTGCTTTATTGGTGTTATTTCATTTGTCCATGTAAGATTTGGTCGTTTTATTCCCAAATACATTCCAAACAATGTAATAAACACTAAAAATGCAATTGGAATTAGCATTGCAAGTATCAATTCTATAACACTTGACCTCATTATCAACAACATACATATCTGGCAAAAAATCATTGGAATGCCTGTTATTATTAACTGAACGCAAATTTTTGCTTTTAAAATATTCCAAGGTTTAACAGGAAGTGATTGCAATATCCATATACTTTTTCCCTCAAGAGAAACTGAGGGCACAACCATATCATTTAAAGCAATTAATGCACATATAACTGTAATAAAAATAATAACTATATCACCTTCACAAACCGTTATATCCATACTTGAAGTGGTTTGTACAAATCCATCTATTATTTCAAATATAAGTTCTTTTTTTATTAAAATCAATCCACCAAAAAGAATCACAAATATCGAACCAAACCCACAGTTAAGCATATAGTTTGCATTGGATGTAAACTTCTTCATCTCTTTTTCAAGAAGAGCTTTAAAAGGACTCTTTTCCTTAATTATCTTTTCTTTGTATCGCACCTTTGCCACAGTTCCCTGAGATGTGGCAATTTTTATAAAACTCTTCGAAATAATAGCCAAAACCAAAACTGTAACGGCTACTAAAGTCACTGTAAATCCAATCATTGAAGGTATGTAACCCTCACCAATTTTTCCAAATAAATATAAAATATTTGCTTTGGCTTTTACTTCATTGCCATATACAGCCAGATTTGTAAGTAATTCCTGTAAAATCTTTTCTACTTTATAATATACAAAATAATATAGTCCAATAAATAATAACGAAAAAATAACAGTAATAAAACTTTTATTTTTTAGTTTTAAGCTGATTTTTGCAACACCCCAGCCTAAGACACATGATAGAATCAAAACCACAACCGAGACAAGCAATGTTAATAAAACCGGACCTATAATAACCTTAGAATTTATATCAGCCACTACCCAATATACAATCACTGACGGTATAATAACTACTGCCGAATACATAAATCCTAAAAGATAAACTCCGGCAAGTCTTGCCAATACAATACTTCTGATTGGAATGGGCATTGACAATAGCAAATCATTATCTTTTGATATGTACAACTGTTGAAATGTGTTGAACACACTACCCAAAGTTCCCAAAACTATGGCTAGTAGTGCCATTATAACGAAATAAAGCCATGACATTTTCGCCGCATACATTGGTTTACATAAAGTTATTGATAAATATACAAACATTCCACCAACCACTCCTACCATAAGAAACAGATATAATATAAAAAATCCAATGGTTGATCCTACAGAACGCTTTTTATTATTCTTTGAACTATAAAAGTAACCACGAAATATTTCTGTCATTTGCTTTTTTAATAAAAGTCCAAGCATTATTTATCCTCCAACTCCAAAAATACTTCTTCTAAGCTATCGTCACCTTTGACCTCTTCCATAGAGCCATCTTTTATTAATTTGCCGGATTTTATGATAGCTACTTTGTCACACAACTTTTCTGCCACCTCAAGGACATGAGTTGAGAAGAAAATTGCTCCTCCTTCATCACATACCTGTCTCATCATTTCTTTAAGCAAATGGGATGCCTTTGGGTCCAAGCCAACAAATGGCTCATCCATTATAATCAGTTTTGGTTTGTGAAGCCATGCTGAAATAATTGCAAGCTTTTGCTTCATTCCGTGAGAATATGATGCGATGGGTTGGTCTAAATTGTCTGTTATTTCAAAAATATCCCCATACTTTTTTATTCTCTCTTTTCTTTTTTCCGCATCCACCTGATATATGTCTGCAATAAAATTCAAATATTTTATGCCTGTCATAAACTCGTACAAATCCGGATTGTCCGGTATGTACGCAATATCCTTTTTACATTCTAATGGTGATTTTTTAATAGATTTGCCATTTATGTATATTTCTCCCTGATCAAATGGTAAAATGCCCACCACAGACTTTAAAGTGGTAGTTTTACCTGCTCCATTATGACCAATAAATCCATATATTTCTCCGGCATTTATAGACAAAGAAAGATTGTCAATTGCTTTTTTATCTCCATAAGTCTTTGTTAAATTTTCAATTTTTAGCATAATTGCTCCTTTTTTATTACCTGTTTTAGTCACACCAAAATCTATTGTACCATACATTTATTAATAAATGTACGAACTTTACTTTTGCTCAAATATTTTGTTGTATTTTCAGTATTTTTATTAAATAAAAAAGTTGTTGCCATTTTTCAAAATAGTAACAACTTTTCTGAATTATTCAGTTTTATTTGATCTTTTCTTTAATATTGTTTTTTGTTTTTTTAAACTGTATTTCCCATGCGTCAATTACATCATTACACTGACTTATCTTTTCATTGAGCATTTCTTTCAAACGTTTATCCAATGCTTCTAACATTTCTGTGTAATTGATTACATCTTCCTGCATAGTTTTAATTCTATCTTCCAATTCTGCAATCTTCATCTGTTTTCTGCTACTTTCATCCATCAGATTGCTATTAGTTTCCTTTAATCCATCAATCATTTTTTGAACTACGGACTTTTCTGTTGCATCCCGATTTTCCAACTTTCTTTGCAGCTCTTCAATTCTTTCATTCATCTTTTCTATTTGAAGCATCAATTGTTCATTTTTGCTCTGTTCAGATTTCGTCTTTTTTTGTTCTTCTTCAACAGACTCCACATGCTTTTGTTGAATATCCTGAAGATAATTATTTACTTCTTTTTTACTATACCCACGCCATGCAACAGTAAATCTGTTTTCATTTTCCAATTCATGTCTCAAACTATCAATTGTATCTTTTTCCTGTTTTTCCATTATAAAACCTCCAATTTGTCATTTTGTTTTAAACCAAGCTGTTGAACACTACCACAAGGCAGCTCAAGTACAGCAACACTCTCTTTAACTTTTTTGCAACAAACTCCTGTTGGAACATCACAATCAATTTTTACTATTTTATTCCCATTGTCTAAATAAACAACATCTATTGGAGTTTTCATAAAAAACATATGAATCTGAGAACATGGTTTTATTAGTAAACCTCCCATTTCAGAAATATTCTTTGGGCTTTTTCCCATTAATCCCATAAATCTGCTACAAAAACTATCAGCTATTTTTACATTAGTTAGTTTTTTATCTTTTATGTAAATTGTTGCTTTTTTCATAAGTACTCCTCTTTATCCAAATATCTCTATCATATTAAGCACCGCCGGTCCCAGTAAAATTATAAATATTACCGGGAATATAAATACAACCATTGGAACTAACATTACAACCGGCGCTTTAAGTGCCTTTTCTTCTGCTCTCATTCTTCTATCTTTTCTTAAGTTTTCTGATTGCACTTTTAACACTGACTTTATAGAAATTCCCAATTGATCCGCTTGCACCAAAGCTGTAAGAAATGTTGTTAATTCTTTCACATCACACCTTTTTGCAAGGCTTTCATAAGCTTCTTTTTTGCTCATTCCACGTTGAACATCCCTTGTTGCCTGCATTAATTCAGTCATCAATTCTGATTTGTCTTTTTCATATAATCTAATTAGTGCTGCATCAAATCCAAGTCCGGCTTCTACGCTTACCACAAGCAAATCCATTACATCGGGTAACTGTTGTCGAATCAAATCTTTTCTTTTTGATGCTCTCATTTTTAGTATTCTACTTGGAAATATTATACCTATCAGTCCCATAACAGCCATTGCTATAACTAAATATGCCATTCCCAAATTAAGAATTTTACATACAATAACAGCAGCAACCATAAATGCAGTAGACAACACTATTTTTATCATTGAAAACTGTTCTGCTGTCAAATCAGAGCCTGTTATTTCCAACATACCTTCAACCAACGATGTTTTCTTATTAGTTTTTTCTCTCTTTTTTTTATTCTTTCCTGCTTTTTTCTTTTTACTGCTTTTTAAGTATTGTTTATAACGTTCTTTAATACTTTTCTTTTCCTGAACATCCTGTCTTTTCCCTGATTTATCGCCAATATTTTTTACATTATTAATACGCTTTTTTTTCGAATCAAGATTTTGTCCCACTCCACTTAAAGCCATAAGTATAAGAAAAAATATAACAATAGAACACATTATTGACAATAATAGAACCATAATCCGCTCCTTTAATATTTAATAGTGACTACCTTTTTAATAACAGCAAAACCTATGCACTCCCAAACAAGCCCGAATACCATCATTGCTTTTCCTACTTGTGTTTCAAAAAGTCCTGAAGCATAATCCGGATTTAATGCCACCATAACTCCCAATAGTAAAAATGGTAATGCGCCTACAATATATCCCGAAAGTCTTCCACTTGCCGTACGTGTTTTAATTTCTTTTTTCAAGCTAATTCTACTTTGAATTGTTTCTGATATTTTTTCGAGAACATCTGCCAAATTTCCACCTACTTTACGTTGGATAATGATAGCTGTACATAGCATATCCAAATCATCGCTGTCTGTACGCTCTACCATACGATTCATGCTTTCCTCAAGAGTCATTCCTCGCTGAGTTTCTCTAAAAACTCTTCCAAATTCTTCTGAAATAGGAGCTTCCATATCTGTTGCAATGCTGTTCATTGCCGATTGAAATGAGTGACCTGCTTTTAATGCATTTTCCAAAACACCAATTGCTTCAAGCAACTGACTTTCTAATTTTGATTTTCTTTTTTTCTTTTTATGTCTCACAAAAAGCATTGGTAACAATGCAAATACTACAACACAAACAAAACATATTATTTTTGATAATCCGACTATCACCAATATAAACGGAATTATAATTGATATACATAACCAAATTATCAAAAATTCCTGTACCGGAATATTTATTCCAACATTGTAGAGTTCGTTTTCAATCTGGGCTAATTCTTTTCTTGTTCTAAACCCTGTATTTTTTTAACTTTTAATCTCTTATTCTTTTTTATCTGCTTGGTTTTCTTTTCTCTTTCATCTGTTACAAAGCCTTTAATTCTCTCTTCAACTTTCATTCTATCTTTTGTAATGCCATATAATATTATGGTAAAAACAGAGAAGAAAAAAATCATCGCACTTACTATAATAAAAATAACCATCATAATCGTCTGTTCCTTTTATTCTTGAAAAAACCAACTATTATCTACATCTACACCATTAGATTTAATTTTGTCGCAACATTGAGGAACTACTCCTGTACTTTCAAAATGTCCTATGAATTTGTTATTACTGTCCATCCCTTCAACGACATATCTAAAAACTTCCTGAGTAGTGATTATATCGCCTTCCATCCCTGTAATCTCACATATGCTGGTAACTTTTCTGCTACCATCTCGAAGCCTTGCCTGTTGCACAATCAAATCAAGTGCTCCTGAACACTGTTGTCTTATAGCAGTAACCGGAAGATCCATTCCGGCCATCATAACCATTGTTTCAATACGCGCCAGTGCATCTCTTGCAGAATTGGCATGGGCCGTAGTTAACGAACCATCATGACCTGTGTTCATTGCCTGAAGCATATCAAGTGTTTCTCCGCCACGAACCTCACCTACAACAATTCTGTCAGGTCTCATACGAAGGGCATTTTTCACCAAATCTCTAATTGTAATAGCTCCTGTACCTTCCAGATTTGCCGGTCTGCTTTCCAATGATACTACATGATCCTGCATCAATTTAAGTTCAGCAGCATCTTCTATTGTTACAATTCTTTCATCATGTGGGATAAATGCTGATAAAACATTAAGAAGTGTTGTTTTACCTGATCCTGTACCACCTGATACCAGTATATTTAATTTGCCCTTGACACTTGCCTCCAAAAAGCCTGCCATTTCCGGTGACAAAGATCCGAAACTCATCAGATTCTCGATGGTAAGAGGAGTATCTGAAAATTTTCTGATTGTTATGGTCGAACCACAAAGTGCCAAGGGTGGAATTATTGCATTTACACGGGAACCATCTTTTAATCTTGCATCAACCATTGGATTGGAATCATCTATTCGACGTCCAAGGGGTGTTACAATTCTATCAATTATTCTCCTTACATGTTCCTCATCCTGAAATTGTACATTGGAAAGTACCAACTTTCCCTTTCTCTCCACATATACCTGATATGGGCCATTTACCATTATTTCACTTACACTACTATCACTTATAAGTTCTTCTAATGGACCTAATCCGGAAATTTCATTTTGCACTGACTTTGCAATAAATGCTTTGTCTATTCTTCCTATTTCTGCATAATTTTCTGTCAAATATTCATTTATCAAAGATTCCACATCACCAGGATTGACATGATCCATTTTGGAGAGCATTGTTGCTATTTCCCTATGAGTTTCTTCTATAATGTTCACATATTCCTCTTTATTGTTCTTGGTGTTCTGCTGTTCACTATGAAGTAAATCATTATCTATATTGTCCTGCTTTTTTTCAGGTGTTATTTCGAGGCTTTTATTTTCTTTTTTTCCCGGATTATTTTTTTTCTCCATTCTTTCCATCAAATTCATGTATCAGCCTCCTAGACTTCCTCTTTGTTTGCATACTTTATAAATTCTTTAGACACCTTTGATTTTGGATTTGCCAAAACAATTGGCACCCCCCTGTTTATACTTGCTATCATATTTTTGTGTTCACTTGGAATCACTAAAGCTATATCTGTCTCCAGTGCTTCCTCAACATCTTTTTTCCTCACATAGGAATCTCCGTCTTTATTCAATATGAATTTTATCTTTTTTGATAATTCTAATGTACTCAGTACATTCATACATGTTTTTGTATTTTTTAATGTTGAAATTTCCGGTGTTACAATAAAATAAACACTTTCTGACAATTCCAATGCCTGAAGAACACAATCATCTAATGTTGGTCCTAAATCAAAAATAATGTAGTCATAAAATTCTTTTACAGCATCAACTATTTCATTAATATTGGAAGGTTTTACCATTTCTGCAAACTCAGGTGACTGTGGTGCTAAAAGTACACGCACACCTGAAGAATGTTCATACAAATAGCTTTTCACTGTTGCCAGACTGAAATCTTTCTCTTCTACCAAATCAGAAATGGTATCAAAAACAGGTATGTCCATAAAAACACCAACATCTCCAAACTGTAAATCCAAATCTATAAGCAAAACCTTTTTTCCTGTTTGTTGCAGAGCTACTGCCATATTTACAGCTACTGTGGTTTTGCCTGCGCCTCCTTTGGTTCCAAATACAGAGATAACCTTTGAATCATATTTTTGTTCTTCATTTTCGCTACCTCTATTTCTAATTTTGTTGATTTCCAAAACAATGTCTTGGCTTATTTGTTTTTTATCCACATCTGCTGTTAATACTTTTGCTATTCCACATTCCATAGCTTTTGAAAGCATCTGTATGTCACATACATTTGTAATTAAAATCATTACAATATTTTTTCTTGCCATGTATATATTTTCAAGTAATGTACAATACTCTTTTGTTAAAGTATCTGTAACTATTACAAGTGCATCCACAACAGTATTTAAAGCTTTTTTCACGCCATTTTCATCCAGCATAACTGTTCCAACATAATTAAACTGATTATTATTTAACAAGTCTTCTGCCTTATTTTTTTTGTCCATCGATGCCATTGCCAATATTTTATAATGTTTCATATTTTACCTTCTTTGTTTTTTTACTATTTTGAATGATCTGTTTTTTCTCTAAGTGCAACACTAAAATCGCTAATACCTGATAATATCAAACATTGTTTGGGTTCTAATAGCAAAGTAATATTCGCATTTACTTTTCCTTTCCCGCCTTCCACAACGTCTCCCAGCTTCAATATTTTTACGGCTGACAAAGCTACAATCTTTTTTTGTTCTTGCGAAGATCCTGTAATAATATCAATCAAATCTCCCTCAGCCAAATATCCGGCCAAATCCTGTTGAACGTCTACGTTAATTGTCATTGCTCTCATACCTTTAGGTATCTGATATGACAAGCCATTGTCGGCCTTTCCTGCCTCATATATTTTATTTGTTAAAATCTGTTCTCCTGCTACAATTTCTCTTTCAGTAATCTTTCCTACAACCTGTTCAACAGATTGTGCAGCATTTGCATGTGGTGATCCTTTCGGCATTGCTACTACCTGTAACATATCATTTTTTATTTCTGTGTACGGCTTTATATGTTTTGAAGCAACAACAACCTGAACTGTTTTTTGTCCTTCATTCTGTACTATTTCTTCGCCGTTTTTTTCATAGCCACTAAAAAAGCTATATAAAAGCACTCCACAAATTGCTGCGGAAACTATTGCAATAATATAAATTTTCTTCATGTTCGCTCCTTACTAAACTAAATAGATGTGACGCTACTGGATTTTGCATTATAATACTTTCCATAAAAAGTCTGTGCAACATACGTTATATTTTTTACCGGATACTCAACTGTTACATCTATTTTATCAGTAGTAATGTTAACAGTAATTTTTGCTCCTTTTCCATTATTCCAAAGATTTTCTTTTACCCTTGTCTCAATTTTTGACACCAGTTCATCCATATTTGTGGCATTATAATCGGAAACATACAAGGAGGCATATCGTGACCCTGCATAGGCAGCATTTTCCACTTTATACTGATTAGAGTATATCCATCCAAAATCTATTACTCCGCACAACAATGTTAGAAGAATTGGCAATACTATTGCAAATTCTACCAAAGATTGACCATTCTCCTTTCTAATTGTTCTCTTTATTCTGCCAATCATAAATGTCCTCCTTATTTTTTCAAAACAAAACAGGCAGGTCAAATCCTCAGACCTGTCCTACCTGTTACATGTTAAAAAAAGATTATTCAGTCGTTGCTTTTATTTTATCGCAGTTTCTAATTCGTTTGATGATTTTGTAAACACATCTTTAATGCTTCCGCTCAATGCACTTAAGACAGCAATAACAACAATTGCAATTAGTGCAATAATCAATGCGTATTCTACCATTCCCTGTCCACTTTCATCTTTAAAAAATCTCTTTAACATTTTTTGTCCTCCTTGATATTAATTATCTTTTTTATTAATGTTATTTTTTAACAACAGCACCTCTGTTGTTTCGAACCATCTAACAAAAGTTCATTACGACTACCATCGCCACTGCAATGAATGGCCCCATTGGAATCATTTGGTGTATCATCATCTTAACTGTCATCTTAGATTGAATTATCGTATACGCCAACACACATGTTCCCATAAGTACTATGGCATATAGTAAATTCATAATTCCTAAGGAAAAACCTACACATGCGGCAAGTTTTATATCTCCAGATCCAACACTTTTTGATAAAACTGCGGGTAATGAAAATATAACAAACCCGGCAACTAAACCAATCACTGAATATAAAATAGAGCATTCAGGAAATCCTTCTAACCCTATAATATTCGGAATGCTAAAAACCACTTTGATAATCAAAAGCGATAACAACAAATCATTTGGAATAATTCTATGATGCAGGTCTATCACAGCAATCATTTCACAAATCATTAGTACTAAGAAACAATAAATAGTCGAAAATGATATATCCTGTTTCCATATAATCACGGCTCCCATCACCGCCATCAAAATATGTAATATTATTTTTTCAATTTTCGACTGGCGACTATACACTATGTTCCTTCTCGATAAAAGTATCTGTTCTATAAAATCACATGGGATTTTAAGAACTGTTCCAATCAATGCACCGACAACAATTTTTATTGCCAGCATCTAAAACCTCCTTTTATTTCGTTCCGCACTTTTGTCATAACTATGGTATATCATACCTTTTTTTTCTTTTCTACATCTATGTTCCAAGCGTCAGTTTTTTGTTCCAAACGTATATATTGTAACATTTTTATTTTTCACATTAAAATTGACATCCTTTTTCAGTTGACAACTTTCTTGTTCAAAGGCATAATGAAGATAATAAATACGTAAAAAATTAATTCCGCATTTTGTTATATTATGAATATTATTTATTATGTTTTTGTATGTGAACATTTTATTGTTTAATTCAATGTTTTATATATAAACTATTTTGAAAGGATAAAAATATGATGAAATGGACTAAATATATAAAGAACGAAGATGGAGCATCCGCAGTTATTGTTGCGTTGATGCTCGTTGTTTTATTAAGTGCCGCTGCTTTGGCCGTTGATTTAGGTGCGGCATATTCCAAAAGTGCCAAAGTGCAAAATACATGTGATGCCGCTGCTCTTGCAGCCGCAAAGGAACTTCCAAACCAAAGTGACACAATATCAACAGCTAAGGAATATATAAAAAATAATGGGCTTGATCCCCAAAATGCAAAAATTACAATTAACGAAAGTGGTTCTAGAGTTGAAGTAAATATCAAAGAAAAAGTAAATACCGGTTTTGCCCGTGTTATTGGCATAAATTATTTAAAAGTAAATAAACATGCAATCGCAGGCAAAATCCTCACTCCCGTGGTAGTATCAAAAAAGAAAATAAATGCTATTTTTAATTATTTGCTTTTCCAGGGTAGTTCTGAAGATATGGTTTTTAACTCTAGTGGTATGGGTATTTATGGTCAGGTTCATGGTAATGGTAATATCAAAATAAATGCTGCGCTTTGTGCTTTAGGTGGTATCTCTGAATCTGGTAATGATCTGTATGCTACTAGTAACTTTCCTGTTATAAAGAAAAATGAATCCACCGGACAATTTGAAGAAGTAGGTACAGCAAAGATTCAATGGTATCCTTATCGTATTCAAATACAAATGAATGATGGTACCCTTATTGATGATATTACAAACTCTGAATATTATATTAAAGAAGAAGACAAGATTGCTATGCCTGATTTTATAACAGACAATGTAGATAAATTAGTTCCTTCCAGCAGACCAACATTACTTAGTTTTTCCGGATGGGATACCATTGATAGTGACATAAATAAGGTTTCCGGTAACAACGTTCATTTTACCGGTAAATCTGCTACACTAACAAAAAGTTTTTCTCATATAATTTATACAGATGGTGATTTGGAAATCAACTCCCGTACAAATGATATTGTTATAAACAATGACATATATTGTGATGGCAACTTAAAACTTTCAGCATATGGTTGTAAACTCACAGTTAATGGCAATATATATGTAAATGGCAATACAACATTTTCAACTAACGGTGACATAACAATTAACGGATCTATTTATTGTTGTCAGGATATTAATTCTGATGGTGGTTCTATTGGTAGGATAAATTGTGATTATGTATACTGTAACAATTTTGTTCCCGGTGGTCATGCCGATATTGCCGGAGTTTTAGTTGCAGAAAACAATATTCAATTTACAGCATCTTCAAATACAGTTTCCAGCTCGTTGGCTGTTGTCAGCAAAAATGGAAATATTGATTTAACTGCAGGCTCTCAGGAGTTCAACGGAATCGTTTATGCACCAAAAGGATCTATTTCCCTTGGTGGTGTCACAACAGTTCATGGTAATTTAATTGCCCAAAAGCTTAATTTAACTTCAGCAATTCAAATTTATCCTCTTACTGATGGAATTATTGATGATTTATATGACAAAGTTTTAAAAGATGAAACCACTGAATCAGCCACCACTTCAACTGACTCTGTTAAATTGATAGAATAAAATAAATGCCCTGTATTATTTTTTAAAATACTTATACATTACAAAACCAGCTACATTAACTTAGTAGCTGGTTTTATAATCTTTCTTTTCAACTTTTTATCCAAATAACCCTTTTTTTAATGATACAAGTGTTCATTTTTTATATTAATGTTTTAATTTAGTACTATTGCCTATTTTTCAGACTATATTCTTAACAATTTTTTTGAATATTATATTTCTATGCTTGTGATAAACATTCCGTTTTCCCACTTCAACTCAATATGTCCGTTATATTTTTCAATTACTTTATAAACATTTTTCATGCCATAGCCATGATTTTCTTTGTCATCCTTTGTGGACACTCCCGGTTCATATTGCCTTTTAGGTGAACTATTCTTTATTGTAATATAATTTTTATCGCGATAATTTCTAATTTCCATAAAGAGTTTTCTTGAACCCGAGCATTCAGCAATAGCTTCTTTTGCGTTATTCAACACATTTGCTAACAACACACACATATCTGTATTGCTAATACCAATATCTCTTTGGAATTTTCCAATAATTTGTATATCCAAAGGTCCTTGGCTTTTTATTTCTTTAATAGTTGCATTTATAATATAATCTGCTATAGGATTTTCTGTTTTGTATATTATGTCTGTTTCTATATATTCTTTAATATTGTTCAAATAATCTTTCATCTCATCATATTGCTTTTTTTCAAACAATACCTCTATTGCTGTCATATGTTTATTTACATCATGTTTGAAAGCTCGCAATTCTTCATCTTTTTTCATTACATTAAAATAATAATTTTTCTGATATTCGATACACTTTTCATTTAAAGCGTTAATTTCCATTAACTGTTTTCTGGAACTTTCCACATTTATATACAAAATACATAAAGCTACCACAAAAAATGATAAAACAATAAACGCAATAATAACAAGCCTACTTGTTCCATATGTTATTCCTCCCAAAACCATCCCCTGCATACACGCTGACACTATGCACATAGCTATAATAACCAGCACAACTAACAAATATTTTACAATGTGTATATCTCTTAATTTATCCCGAAGAATCATATTTTTCTTTTTCATAATAATACCTGTTATAACCAACGGTACCATACCTAAAATATTGGCTACTACATCTACAGTCCATGTTATAGAAGAATACTTATCTCCCATTGGAGTCATAGTCACACATATAAGCCACATCATCAAATCAATAAAGGATATAGTAAACCAAGACATTATTATTGTTAATATTTTTAATCTTAGTTGTTCTTTGTAGCACAAAAATACAAGAGCTGTAGCAAGTACTAAGCTTCCCAAAAAATTAAAATCCTGTTCAATATAAGTTTCAATGCCTATAATAACAAGAACCGGTATCATAAGAAAACGTAACTTGCTTATTGACGGAGTGAGTCCCACAATAAAATAATATATAATTGTTAATTTTAATGTTTCAAAAAGAAATATTAATAATGCTACCCACTCTTTCATCAGCAAAACCTCGCATTTTCTCTACAATACTTACTATATTCTTTCTTAAACCCACTTTTTAATCTTGAACTTACCGGCAATTCATATACATTGACAACTATTGTCTTATCTTTGATATGTTCAACATAAGCCATATTAATGATATATGTTCTATGTATTCTAATAAATCCCACACTTGTCAAAGTCATCTCCAATTGGGCACTTGTGCGCCTTATAGACGTTTCACTCCCATCCTTCAGATGCAAAATATTGTAAACATGTTCTGCTTCAATGTAACATATTTTTCTACTATCAATACCATCTATGTTTACAGTATTCATAACTCTTTTTATTGCACTGTCAAGTATAACCGGAAGCTGACTTTTCAAATAACATCTCGTGACAAATCCTATAACATTCACACCAAATGCCTGACTCATCATTTCATCATGACTTGTAACAAATATTATGATTGTTTCTTTTTTTCTGTTTTGAAAAATGTTTTTTACTGAAATTCCATCTACACCTTCCATCTCTATATCTAGAATAAGAATGTCAAGCTCTTCCTCTATCACTTGCTTTCCGTCTGAATAAGTTTCAATTTGAATATCTGTATTATATTTTTCTGCAACCTCTTTGCATACCATTGCAACTTGTTCTCTTATACAATTTTCATCATCGCATATTCCAATAATCATTTATTTTTCCTCTTAAGTGACTTAAATCTATTTTATCAAAAAAGTTTTTGTTACGGTTCCATAGCATGTAGTTCCTAGACCTGTAACAATTATTGTTGCTGTTCCACGCTTTTTATTGTTTTTGTATGTAACCTTGTAATCAAATGGAGTCTTGACACACCATCCACATTCACGCTTTTTCATTGCCTTACATTTTGCCACTGTATATTTTAATTTATACTTATTCTTCACGCCTTTTAAAGACTTGCAGTTTTTATTAAAATGATAACATGATGTTTTTGTAGATGTTGTATAACATTTTTTGTTTCCAAGACAATACAATTTTTTGCCTTTTATTTTTATTGTTGGAATTGGTGTTATTTTTTTACCTTTATATTTGTATGTTTTCTTAATTTCTTTTATCATTGAACTTTTCAGTTTAGGAAGTTGCTTTTGTGTTGTTAATTTTATTCCATTTTTGTCTACGTTATATGTAAGGTTTCCCTGCTTGTCCGTTCTACTTATGATACCACCAAGTTCCGTAATATTATATACAATATGGAAATTTGGTGCACCTTCCTTGTTGTTTGGTCCAACTGAAATAGCCACATATTCAGGTCTTACTTTCTTTAAAAATGTAGCTGACGTACTATAAAAGTTTCCATGATGTGCAGCCTTTAAAATATCGCAATTTACTTTTGCTTTTGGCAGTTTGTCCTCTACTTCTGAACGGGCATCACCTGTAAATAGGGCTGATTTTCCGGCACATGTTACCTTTACTACCAAGGATGAATTGTTACTGATTACTTCTTTTGACTTTAAAGTGCTCACATTTTTTGCATTTCTTCCATCTGCAATGACTTCAACTGTTGCATCGCCAACCTGATATTTTTCACCAACCTTAGGCGTGTACGCCTTACATCCATTTCCTTTAATGGCTTTCATTACGTTTTGTGTTAATCCATTATCCACAAAATAACTTGAGTACCATGTTGTATCCACAGGGTAATTTCTAATCACCTGGTTAAGGCCACCTACATGATCTCCGTCCCAATGGGAGGAAATAACAAGGTCAATTTTCTTTGTTCCTGACTTTTTCAAATAATTCATAATAGTGTCAACATATTCATATTTGCCACCATCAATAACCATAAAATGTCCTTTGCTTTCTATTACGGCAGCATCACCATGCTTAACATTTAGAAAAGTAATCTTCATAGATGGATTGTCTGACGAAGCTGATATGGTTATTGCCATAGCCATGGTTGCAACTACTGTAATAAATAATGCTAATAATTTCTTTTTCATATTTTTCTCCTTGTATTCTTTTATTATATAATTTTGAGTGATTTTAGTTCTTTCATTCTCTATATTATAACATACTGCTATGCTTTATCTACATATTCTCTATATCTTCTCAGAAATGTGGATTTGCTAATTCCCAATCTTTGAGCAGCCTTAATACTGTTAATTTTCTTAGATTGGTAATCAAAGAAAATCTCCTGTGTGGCAAGTTTATCAAGCTTTATTCTTGTACGGCCTTTATAATGTCCTTTCTTTGCAGACTGTGCTATACCGGCACTTCTACGTGAATCTAAAAATTTACGTTCAGTACTATATAATGCCTTTAATAAATCATAGTATTGCTTTCGATTTTCATCTCCGATATTTAGTAATGGAGATATCACCTTGTCACCATAGCAAATTGTCTCCAACAGCTTACGACAAATTACTGCACTTCTATTTCCAAGTTCTTTTATCGACTCCACCTCTAACGTTTTGTCTTCCGGACGCCCAACATACAGTTTATCTCCTGAATATTGCGTATCTGTTCTAATTAACCACTCTAATTGATTCAAATACTGCATATCACATTCTTTTAGCAACTCCCACAAATCTTCTCTGTTCTTTGATGGAGCGCGTTCACTGATAAAAACCGGAACAATATTTTCTCTAATATAGCGCTCCTTTTTCAAATCCAAATCAAGACCTGGTATTCCTTGAAAATCTTTCGCATCTAAAAGTTCAATCACACTGTAGTTAGGTTTTATTTCATATACAAAATTCTCGTTTTCCCACAAAGTATAAACTATCTCTGCGACTTTATATACAAAATTATATTCATCCTGTAAACAGATATCTCCTTGGGTTACTAGCTTTTTCATTTTATCAACCTCTTTTACATAATTTCTCAAACGATGACAAAAGTATTTTATCATATCTTGCTGTTAGTATATGTTTATAAAATAATCTTTGAGTTTCCGAAATTAATGGAGTTTCATTAATAAGTTTTTCGGCTTTGTTCATATCAAGTTTAGCTACTACATATCGTAAAGCCTCATTACATTCTTCAAACTGAAGACTGTTAATTACTTCGAAATAAGAACTCTTTATCCCATTAAGTTTTATCTGAGATGTTGAAAACTTGTAAATTCTTTTATCCGTTTCCACTTCTGATTTCATGATTTCTTCCATCTCTGCTTCATCTACTAAATTAGGGAACAAACATGAACCATTGTCAAATATTGGGGCTATTGTATACTTGTTGTCTTCTTTTAAAAATCCCCAGTTAGCTCCATGACGATCAAAATTTCCAAGTAAAGCATCCATTATATATATTCTCCAAAACATCGAAATTGTTTCCTGAACATTTGTAAGTTTTAAATTGTCACGAAGCATTTCCATAATATCTTCATAATCATATTGGTATGTTTCTTTATCCTGATCTAATGTACTCTCACCTACATCATTAAATGGAACAAATTGCTTTCCCTGAACATTAAAATCTTTGCAAGCTACCACTTCTTCGCCATGTCTATATCCCAGATAAGTCTTATGAGTCTCAAATCCACATATTTCAAAAATATGAGAACCTATAAACTCCGATACATGATTATTTCTCTTTCCAAATGCAGTATGCTTTTGAAATTTAATCATATAGTTCTCTCCATCAACGGAAATACCCTCTTTTCTTTCGGAGCCACCATAATACTTTCCATTAAGTTCATATTCAGAAAAATCAATTGCCTCAATCATTTTATTCTCCAACTAATATTTGTTGAAGTAAGTATAATTTATATGCCTTTTTAAGTCAATAGAATTTCACTTTTATTTTGATTTATATGTGTTAATTCAAAAAAAACGTTCTAAAATTTCTTTTAGAACGTGTCATTTTTTTCTACTGCTTCTTTCTTATACCAGGCAAATACTTTAGAATCTCCGACCTGTAATAAGAGTCTATTTTTAAAAATTGTCCATGCACTTTTTCTTTTTAATTCCTATTCTAGTTCCCCATAAATATACTTCTGCTGTTGTGTTCATATATTATTCATCTCCCCATTTAAATTTTTTATTGCTTTTGATTTTTTTATAAACTCGCTGTCTTGTTTTCTCATTTAAGTAAAAAGATGGTCGCTTTGTCTGATCTGGAATAAGTAAGTCTATATTATTATCTAAATCAAGTGCAGACAATATTTTAATTAGACTCTCAAGTTGAATTGATGATCCCTGTTCTAATCTTGATATACTTCGAACAGATATCCCCGACTCACGCTCTAAATCTTTCTGTGAAATTCCTGCATTTACACGATATTGTTTTATTCTATTTCCTATTAATTTCTGATATTCGTCACAACTTAATTTGTTCATTTTAATACGTCACCTTTTTATCGTTATAATAATATATTAATGCAACATGCCATTTTTGTCTAGTTATTTTAATATATTGCTATTACACGCCATTTTTGTCTAGTTGTTTTAATATTTTCAAACTTTAATACTATTCTTTCCAATATATTTTATTACATGCGTTTCAATTCATCATACATTCGAATATACATATCCATCTGTCAGAAAACCAATCCTGGCTGCATCATCTTCTGCGAAAGAAGCGAATTCCTTCAAGTGTTTTCATTCGTCTGTACTCTGAAAGACGTCATATCATATTCAAGGGTTGTCACATCTTCTCTGAAACGGTCTACCCTGAAATTGATTGTGTTCACATCAATCACAATCTCGTTAAAGAGCGTTATTTGTGTCATTTCTCGGGGCGAAAATCGGGGTAAATATCCCTTTCTAAGCATTTCAAAAAGCACATAAGGTATTTGTACTAACCTGTGGTTATGTATTGAATTATAGGTTTTGGGTAACAAAAAACACCGTATTGCTACGATGTTTTTCTATCTAATATTTTTGTATCTACTACTCAAAAAATACCTTTATTATATTTGAATTGACCATAAAGAATCAAACCTAATCCGATAATAATCGCTGGCAGAATGATATAATCTATAATTATTTCACTCCAAAACGAAACAATAAAACCTAATA
>OJUG01001151.1_pt1 | contig 35299 bp, 32 predicted proteins | sample 1599841 | NCBI WGS metagenome assembly OJUG01 (sample SAMN04168659, study PRJEB22393) | human gut metagenome | biome: human gut microbiome; feature: stool | host: Homo sapiens | collected 2014-05-12 | reverse complement strand
AAGGCCTATTAATTATATTTAAATATTTAATTTACAGAAAAACTTTCACACTCTCTCAAAATTTTTAATAATACAATTAATTTCTAACATTTCATATGAAAATTAATAATTGCCAAGTATTTTCATATTAAGAGATTCTGCATTAATTCCACTAAGAGCGTTTACAACTCCTGCCTGTGTTGCCTTGCCTTCAAATTCAACATAAAATCTATATTCCCACTTTTTCTCAGGAACAGGACGCGATTCAATTCTTGTCATATTAAGGTCGTTGTAAATAATGTGAGACAACATCTGATACAAAGTACCACTTTCATGAGGCATTTCAAAACTAATACATATATGATCCGCATTTCTTCTTGCAACTCTATCCTTGCTTACAATGATAAACTTTGTTGTGTTTGTATCATTAAAATTGATGCCTCTATGCAAAATATCAAGTCCATAGATGTTTGCTGCATTTGCACTGGCAATACATCCTCTTGATTTGTCACTCTGTTCTGAAATATATCTGGCACTTATGGCAGTATTGGCAAGGTTTACTTTTCCCCAGCCATGTTCTTCAATAAACTTATTGCTCTGCATAAATGCCTGTGGATGAGAATATACATCCTTTATATCTTCAATTTTGCTACCTTTTATACCACATAAACAATGCTCAATTTTAACATCAAATGTATCTACAATACAGTTTGAAAACTCAACAAGTAAATCATATACATCCGTAACAATACCTGCTGATGAGTTTTCCATTGGAAGCACTGCGTAGTTCGCTTTACCGTCTCTTACCCATTTCATTGCTTCCCTAAATGTAGTCACATTAACATATTCTGCCTTATCCTTAAAATATTCTGTAGCAGCCTGCTGGGAGTATGCTCCGGGAATTCCCTGATATACAACCTTAATGTCATCTGTAGGAAGGCTGTCAACTATATCAAATCCAATATCGTTATTTACTCCTTCTTCAGTCAGCATCTTGTACTGCATCTTTCTGCTCATAGCCATAATCTGCTCAAAAAGTTCCTCCACACCATGAGAATAAAATCTGTTTGAAGCTTTTTCTTTTAAAGTAGCGATTTTGTCAAGTTCTCTTTTTCTGTCTAAAACAGGCTTACCTGTATGAAGTTTGTATTCTGCAACATCTTTACATACATCCATTCGTCTCTCAAATAATCTTACAATTTCGCTATCTATTTGGTCTATTTCGTTTCTGCTTTCCAGTAAATCTTTCATTGTAATAAATGCCTTTCTTTTGTCATTTTAATCTTCCTGTATATTTTGTTTTGAACATCCACTGCAACCACTACAGCCACCGCAACCATTGTCAGATTTCAATTCTTCAAGCATTTGACTAACCGTCTTTTTATAAATTGGATGAACCCTGTATGGTGCTATTTGATTCAGTGGTTCAAGTACAAACAGTCTTTTATGCATTTCCACATGGGGAATTTTAAGTTCGGGCAAATCTATTATTTCATCGTCATAGAAAATAATATCTATATCCAAAGTTCTTGGCCCCCAGTGTATTTCCCTTGTTCTACCCTGAATATGTTCTATCTCATTTACTTTTTTAAGTAAATCTGTTGGTGAATATAATGTTTGGATTTCTAGGCATCCATTTAAAAATGTATCCTGTTCTACAGGTCCGTATGGCTCTGTTTCAAGATACTTTGAAACAACATTTACCCTGCAGTTTTCATCATCATAAATACCATCCACTGCACTGTTTAAGAACTCTTCTTTATCTCCAATGTTTGAGCCAATAGACAATATGACATTATGCCATTTTCTCGTTACCGACACTGCCACAGTGTCAAATGGTTCTTCTATTGGTGCCTCAGGTTTGTATATTGTAAAATCAATTTCCTTTATTTTAGGAAATGTTTTTAAAATATAATCACTACACTGTACTGCCACAGCTTCAATTAAATCAAATCTGTTTTTTGTCATAAATTCTTTAATCCTGCTACAAACCAATGCATAATTGACCGTATAATCCAATTCATCACTATAACCCGGATTTGTAATATCTGTATACATATTGACATCTACATAAAAATCCTGACCATTTTTCTTTTCTTCTTCCATACAGCCATGATATGCAAACACCTTTAATTTTCTTATTTTAATACAATCTTTCATTTTTTATTGCCTTTGCCATCATTAGAGCCTGATAGTTTTCTTTTACGTCGTGGACTCTAAATATGCTGCATCCCTTCTCATAACCCATCACTGTTGTTGCCACTGTTCCTGCCATTCTGTCATCCTTGTCCACATTCAAAGTAAGACCAATAACTGATTTTCTTGATGTGCCAAGTAAAATTGGATAACCAAGCTGCTGTAATGCGTCTACATTTTTTATAATTGACAGATTCTGCTCATAATCTTTTCCAAATCCAACTCCCGGATCTAAAACTATCTGTGAATCTTTTACTCCTGCATTATGAGCTATATCAACAGATTCTTTTAATTCAGCTACCACATCTTTTACATAACTTTCATACTGAGTGTTGTCCTTATTGTGCATGACACAGGCTGCAACACCTGACTGTGCTATTACTTCTGCCATGTCCTTATTTCCCCACTTTAATCCCCAGATGTCATTTATCATGTCAACGCCTGCATCAACGCCTGCTTTTGCCACCTGAGTTTTGTAAGTATCCAGTGATACACATATATCAAATCTTCGCTTTATTGCCTCAATAACAGGCACTACTCTTTCTATTTCTTCATCATCACTGATTAAAGTATAACCGGGTCTTGTAGATTCACCACCTACATCAATAATCTTTGCACCATCCTTTATCATCTGTTCTGTATGAGAAAGCGCTGCATCCATATTGTTCCATTTGCCACCATCGGAAAATGAGTCCGGTGTTACATTTAATATTCCCATAATAATTGGGTCATTTTCTAAATCAAAATTATAATTTCCTATTTTCATTTATATTCCTTTTCTTATATATTTGTAAGTATTTTTTAATCTTTTGATTTCCTATATTTTTAACCTGATAATTTTATTACAAGTTTAAAATATCATTTTTATAATAAACATTAACTACTCTTTAAGACATTTATTTTTCAATAAGATAAATAATGTCACGTCTTAAGTTTTCGTCTGTTTCAAATACACCTTTTGCTGCAAAGGTTGTAGTTTTACTACCGGGCTTTTTGATGCCTCTTGCAGACATACACATATGCTCTGCTTCGACCATTACAAACACACCTTTTGCTCCAAGACAATCTTCTATGGCATCTGCTATCTGATTGGTCATCTGTTCCTGAATCTGCAATCTTCTTGCATATACTTCTACTGTTCTTGCCAGTTTGCTAATGCCCACTACCCTTCCGTTTGGAATATATGCAATATGAGCCTTTCCATAAAATGGCATAAGATGATGTTCACATGTGGAATAAAATGTAATGTCCTTTTCTATAACCACATTTTCATTGTCACAGGAAAATGTTTTTGAAAGGTGTTCCATAGGATCCTGATTCATACCTGCACACAACTCTTCATACATCCTTGCTACTCTGTTGGGAGTATCCACAAGGCCTTCTCTTGTAGTGTCTTCTCCAATACCTTCTAATAATAATCTTATTCCCTCTTCAATCTTATCTTTATCAAACATCAATAGTTCTCTCCTTTTGGGCTATAACTGCCTGCTTTATATCCTTCAAATGCGATAATGAACCAAATGCCAAAATCATGTCACTGTCACCGGACTGTACCTGATTAAAAGCTATTTCCACAGCTTTATATATCTGTTCTATATATTGTACATTTTTGTTGTATTTTAAAACTGTTTCTGCCAACTTTTCTCCGCTAAGGGCTCTTTTATTATTTGGCGTAACTGTAATAATATTGGTTGCTTTTTTTGATATAATTCTTGATTCTTCTTCAAAATCCTTGTCAGCCAACACACCCATTATAAAGGTAATTCGTTTATTTGTAAAATATAAATCTATGGAATCCGAAAGCTGACTTATTGCGCCGGGATTATGTGCACCATCTATTATGAATAACGGTCTTTTACTTATTATCTCCATACGTCCCTTCCACTGAGCCTTAGATATGCCTTCTTCTATAAATGGTTCTATATTTAAAGTCAGTTTCTGTGGCTTAGTCGTAACCATTATGCCATCCAAGCCAAAATCAGATTCATTTATTTCTCCATTCAAAACAGTGGTAGTCTTTGTTGTGATAGTTTTTCCATCTAAAGTAAGCGCCGCCTCTATTGCTGCTGCCACATTATTTTTCTGATATGTTCCAAGCATATTGATGGTTGCATTGTACTCTTTTTGGTTTGTGGCTTTATACTTTACATTGTTTTTGTTTCCATCAAATGATAAATCAGCAACTTTCGCACAAATATATGGGCTATTTTTTTGATTTGCCTTATTTATTATAACGTCTGTAGCCCCTTTACTTTGACTTGCAATAACTACAGGACATTTTTTTTTGATTATTCCTGATTTTACTATTGCAATCTGTTCTATTGTATCTCCTAAAAATGCAGTATGATCAAGAGAAATATCTGATATGATGCTACAAAGATTTTTTTCAAAAACATTGGTAGCGTCGCTTTCTCCACCCATGCCACATTCCACAAGCACTATCTGGCAATTGTTTCTGCTGAAATATTCAAACGCCAGTGCTGTTTCAATTTCAAAAGATGTTGGGTGAAACCCCTTTGTTTCAAAAATTTTCTGACATTTTTCTTTTATTTTTGAAATTATGTCTGCCAACTGCAACTTTTCTATATTTTGATTATTTATCTGTATAATTTCATCATCTTCGAAAACAGCCGGAGAACTATATCTTCCTACCTTATATCCTGCTGTCATTAATATACTGCTAAGAAAAGCCATTGTAGAACCTTTCCCATTTGTTCCTGCAATATGTACTATATTTAAATTGTTTTGCGGATTTCCCATTTCATTCAGTAATGTTTTAATGCTTTCAAGCCCTAACACACTACCATATTTTTTTGTACTTTCTATAAACTGTTTTGCTTCAATATAATTCATAATTTACCATTCCTGATTTTTATTTTTATTGAATTTACATTCAAAATAACACGTACGGCATATTAAAATATGCACAGCTTGAGCTCTCCCCTCTTCTTGTGCATAACAAAAGTGTAGTTCTAACAACCGAATGTATTTCAGTTATTCAAACTGCACCTTATATTTTATTATTTGTTTTCAGTTAAAAATCTGGCTGAAATGTATCCTTCTATACCATTCCAAACTACATGGCTCCAACCTTTTTCAGTTCCTAGCACCTGTACTTTTGAACCTTTGTCAACAATGTCAATAATATTTGAGCCCTTTTCTTTTGGCTTTCTTCTGATGTTTACATCATCATTTGTATACATGGTCTTACCTGTGGCAACCTTCTTTGTAGTCTCCGGTGCACTTGTTGTAGTTTCTTTTGCTTTAGTTTCATCTGAAATTGTAGTTTCAGGCTCTTTTGTAGTCTCCGAAGCCATAGTCTGTGCAGATGCTTCTGTTGTAGCCTCCTGTGTTGTAACAGCTTCTGTAGCTTCTTCTGTTGTCTCATTAATATAAGTTGTCTCAGGTTCCTTCGTAGTAGGCACTTCTGAATCACTCTTTGATGAAGCTGAAGCTGCAATAATAATAATCACTACAAGAACAACTACCAATGCTCCTAAAGCTCCTAATGTGATTTTTCTTTTCTTTAACTGTTTTTCTTTTCTAAGTTCTGCATTTCTTTTTCTGTTTTCTATTAATTTTCTAGTTTCTTCATCGTATGGCATCTTTGTTCACCCTCTTAATGTAATAATTCTTCTTCGTCAATAATCTCATCATATTCGCCGTCTTCTACCAATTCATCAAATGCTTGTGATGCAAGGTAAAACTCAGCTTCTGTTTCTATATTGTCAAGTCCCGGCTCTCCGTTTTCATCTTCGAAATATCTGTAAATGAAAACCTCACCTTCTTCATTTTCAGGACCTTCTGTTGGAAGTAATGCTATATAATCCTTTCCCTCTGCCTCGAAAATGCTTACAACAAGACAATCAACCTCACTGTCATCTTCTAATGTAAGTGTGACAAATAAGTCTTCATCGTCTTCTAACTGGTTATTTCCCATATTTCCCTCTTTTCTGTGCAACGCACTTTTTAATATGATAACTTTATCAAAATAATTATAAAAATGCAATATGGTAGGTTCTTTTTTAAATAAATGTTCACACACTCTTAACTATTTCCTGCATAAATATGGATTCTTCAACTTTGCACCCCAGATTTTCCATCACACCATAAACATAAAGATATTTTTTTGCCCTTGTAATGGCCACATAAAATACTCTTCGTTCCTCTTCATAGTCTTTGGTCAAAACTGCCTTTGATGTAGGAATCACTCCCTGTATTACGTCAATAACAAATACAGCTTCAAATTCCAAACCCTTAGAACTGTGCATAGTCATTATATTAATCTCATCTTCACTATATTTTTCATTGTTTTTGTACTTACTATTACATGTATTGTTTGTATGGCAATCATTTTCCACATTGCCAATCCATTGTTCCAAAGTTGCAAATTTTCCACCGTCCTGCCTTACCTTTTCTACATGTTCTAAAAGTGTTGCTATTTTAATTTTATTTTCTTTTGCATATTCATACAGATATTTTTCATATCCTACGCCTTTTAAAATATATGTAACAGCTGTGGTGGGCTTTAGTTTTTTAATCATTTCCAAATCAAAATTCAACTTTTCTATTGTGTTAACCATTTCCCTGTTGTGAATATACATCTGTTTCATCTTTAGCAGACTCATATTTTCCATGCTTAATACATTTCTGCTGATACATCTTGCAGGCTTGTTAATTATACGAACAAGATTTATATTTTCTACTGTTGAAATTCGGTCCTTTAAAAGCGCTGCTTTAACATATGATATAATGTCCATTCCTACCATTGTTTTATAAACAGTCTTTTGTCCCCCCGCTGATTTGCTTTTTATATGCCTGTTCATCAAATGTTTTTCTATTTCATTTATTTGTGCATTGTTTCTAACTAAAACAGCAATTTCTTTTGATGGTACTCCCTGCTTATTTAATTCTTTAATCTTTTTTGCCACATTTTCCAGTTCTTCAAACTGATTTTTAAAAAGTTTTATTTCCGGATCTTTAAAAAATCTTTTTTCTGCTTTTATATTTTTGACAAAACGCTCCCTGTTGTTTTTTATAAGCAAATTGGAAATTTCCACAATATTTGCCGTAGAACGGTAATTTATGTTTAAAATAATTTCCCTGTAATCATTAAAATCCTGACCAAACTTAAACATCAGTTTCGGGCAGGCTCCCCTAAACCCATAAATAGACTGGTCGTCATCTCCTACAATAAATAAATTATTTTCAGGTTCTGCCAACAACCTGACAACCTGATACTGAATCATATTTATATCTTGAAATTCATCTATTAATATATACTGATAAACCTGTTGCCATTTTTTCAAAATTGAAGGGTTTTCTTTTAACAAACTAAAACAATCCGCCAACATATCATCAAAATCAATTTTTCCCTGTAATTTCAGTTCTTTGCTATACTCATTGTAAATACTCCTAAATTCTTCCATTGTGGTGGATTTGGGGCAATATTGATTTATCGGCAGCATATTCCCTTTTACATTACTTATGTCACCTGACGTATTACTTAAATAATCATTCATTGACCTTACGTTTATTCTTTTGCGTATAGCTATCTCTTTTAAGATTTGATTTTTTTCATAGTCTCTTAGAATGTTCTTGGCTGTATAATTCTTTTCAATTCTAAGAATTTTAAAATACACACTGTGAAAAGTACCAAATGCCACCGGATAGCTTACACCGGTGGCATTACTTTTCTTCATTACCTGCAAAAATTTTTCCTTCATGTGTTCAGCTGCTTTTTTGGTAAATGTAATAACCAATATTTTGTCAGGGGCTACTCCTTTTTCAATAAGATGTTTTATCCTGTGGGTAATCACTGTTGTTTTCCCTGAGCCCGGACCTGCCAACACCATGGACTGTCCGGTCATAAATGATATTGCTTCCATTTGAGATTTATTAAAATTCATATTTACCTTTCCGGCTGTGTTTTCTCCCCTTTTACAATATCACTTATTGACTGAATTTTCAATGTCTGTTTTTGCAAACAATTTTCTGATTTGATTTTATTTCAAATAAATCATTTTTTACTTGATATTTATTTAAATTATTTCTCTTACTCCATTTTATTTAAATCATTTATTGTTGATTCTTATTTCCTTATTTTTATTGATTTTGTGTAAGACCATTTTCCTGTCTTTTTGTTATTTACCGCTCTAACTCTTACAAAATACTTTTTATTCTTTTTAAGTTTCTTTAATTTACATTTTGTTGTCTTGACGGTAATTGTTTTTGTTTTATATTTCTTTGCTTTACCAAACTTTTTGTTTAATGAATACTGTACCTGATATTTCTTTGCATTTGCAACCTTTTTCCATTTTACCAATGCTGTTTTTTTCTTTACATTAGTAATTGATGTAATTTTTGCTTTCTGCAATGACAAATTCTCTTTTTTCACATTTTGAGTTTTTTCTCCTGTGATTTTTAAGTACTCTCCACCGGCAGAATAACTGAAAACATCGTAATGATTTTTTTCTTTCTTAACAAAATTTGAAGGTATTTCAGTTAATTCTTCCATCCCTTTAACAGGAACTGCAATGCAACCATAATCTGCATATTCTACCATGTTATACACTGTCACCTGTCTTGTCTCAGTATTTGTATCAACATTGTGAATTGTTTTGTCTATTACCCCATATTCCTTATTATCAGTGCTATCCACATACATTGCAAAGCTGTGTTTCCATCTGTCTAAAGCCAATACATCTTTTAAGTATTCCGGATTGTATTCATCTTCCATTACTGCTTTATACCCCTTCTTTGTTGGATCAACTTTTTCTTCCACCAATATGCCGATTGTTCCAAGTGTTTCATCTTCTTTAATTTCAAACATCTTATATTCACCGGTAGGCTCAAAACTCTCATCGTCCCAAATTGTTCTTCCACCATAAATTTTTCCATCTTTTTCAAACTTGCGTAACCATTCTCTTTCTGAAGAATCAATGGCTTTAATATATTCATTTATTGTGTATTTGTCTTTAATTTGTTTTACATTAAGATTTGATGAAGTCTTACCTTCTATTTGTATCGCCTGTTTTTTGTTAGCATTTGTTGTTAATGAAGATTGTATTACAGAATTTCCTTTGCCCGCATACATTTCCAGAGTTACATTCTTTTCGATTTTCAAAAGACCTTTTGTTGATTCAGCTCTAACGTCAATTGCTGCGTCTACTTTTTTATCTTTATTAAGAATTAATGTACCATCTCCTGTAATTGTAAGGTTTGATCCGTATCCGTCTCCCCAAACCATAATTCCCATCAATGAGTTGGTTCCTTTAACAGCAATTTTAAAATCCTCACCCATCATATTTGCAGATATACCATAGAGTTTTGAAACATTGTTTAATGTCAGTGTGTTAGTTTTCCTGTCATAACTAACTCCTTTAATTGTTCCTGTTTTAATATTTTTGTTGGCTGTATAAATCTGAACATTTTCATTTTCACCATAGAAAATTATAAATGCCGGCGAACCTGCTTCTTCATATGGTCCATTGTTTGCCGCAAAAACTGTTACACCTGCCATTGTTGTAAATAACGCAATTACCAATAATAAACTTAAAAATCTTAATCTTTTCATGTAATGCTCCTTTCCTTTTTCAAAATATTTATATGAGCATTATCCATAAAAAAGGCAAAAAAAGTAAGTTTACATTTGTCTCAACCTACTTTTTCTGCCTTCTTTTATCTGATTTTAACTTTTATCTTTTTAAACCATTGTCTACAAGCCCCGATATAATCTCATGCACTTTTTATCTAATAATCAATGCAGACATGTTTTTTACTTACTCCATCTGTAAAAAAATTTGATTAATTCAACTCTATTTTCTGTATCTGTTTTATTTGTTATATTGGAAATATGTCTGTACAATGCTGCCCTTGAAATATAAAGACTTTTTGCAATATTTTGAACACTGTCATTTGACTTTATAAGTTCTTTTAAAACCTCTTTTTCTCTTGGAGTCAGTTTGTACTGTTGGCAAAATTCATTTACTTTTTCTTCATCAGTTGTACTGCTACTTTTTGTTGTATCGTTTTTCATCTTTGCATACACACTCTGATAGATCAGCATGGTAATACTAATTAATACAAACAGCACAAGTGAAATTGTAGTAATTAAAACTACATTTTTGCTTTCAAACAATTTGATTGAGCCCAATGCAATAAAGGCCGCACAAAAATTGTTAACACATCTTCCTAATCCTGCAAAAACTCTTACATGCTCTGTGTAAAGTGAAAGTTCCATAAATGCTGTGGAAAAATAGGTAACAAAAAATCCTGCCGACAAATAAAATACTATAAGTCCCACCATAAATGAACCACCTGTAACTATCACCAAGATGCTGATGGTTGAAAGTAATGTTACGCTGTACATAATTATGCTCATAAACTTTCTCTTTTTTATGTCAAACAATATTCCTGCCACAATTCCACTTAACGCAAGTAAAATACGTGGAAGCTGTCCTATGTCAGTTGTTCCTTTTGCGTGATACAAAGTCACTACATTATCCAATGTTGAAAATACACATGACATTAAAATTACAACTACAATTAAAAGTGCAATAAGTCCTGTACTTCTTTCATCTTTCTTTCTCACTTTGTTTTGAATGCAGATTCTATAATCATCTTTTTCATTGCTGATATCAATTGATTCTTTTGGCTCTGCTTCATTTTCATAAAAGATACCACTTTCTACTTTTACAATGATATAACAGGTAAGCATCATGTACACTGCAATAAGCATCAATTCTATTTTAGGATTGCTTATAATATTGTTTGATATAAATTGTAACATAAGACCTATTCCATATGAAATACCTACAACTTTTGCAAGGTCTTTTGAATGTCCAAGCATTTTTGTCACCTGAAAATATATGTTACTTCCAATGCAACCAAATATTATAAACAAACATCCTGCCACAATAATTAACGGTGTATATTTTTCTATGGTATTTATGCTATAAAATAGTGTAACAGAAAATCCGGATATGACCACTATAACCTGTTTGCTGATATTTTTAATCTCCATAACAATGGGATAAATTATAAATCCAATAATGCTTGCCCCAAGTACATATCCCTGTGCCAGTACCACACTGCGTGAGTTGGCAATTGTAGCCACTATATTGTCAAACAAATATTCTGTTCCAAGAAATATAAATATATAAAATGATAATAGTATTGTTGATATTATCAGTCTGTTGTCTGTTTTTTTCATTTAAGTCTCCTGTCTGAAAAGTTACGTTCATTATAATAAAAACCGGTCACTGTTCGCAACCGGATTTTATGTTTATTTGTCATTATTCTGACAACATTTCTATTCCCTTTTTAATTCTCTCTAGAGACTCTTCTTTTCCAAGCACTTCCATAATTTCAAATGCTCCTGCAGGTGTCATCTGTTTTCCTGACACAGCTGTACGAAGTGGCCACAATGCCTGACCATTTTTACATTCTTTCTTTTTAATATAGTCAAATACTAAATCATGTAAGCCCTGTACAGAGTAATCATCAGTTTCTTCTAAAATTGGAAGTAATTCCTGCAACACTTCTAATGAGTTTTCAGAATTTGTCTTCATCTTTTTGTGAGTGTACATTTCTGTGCTGTACTCAGGCAATTCCTGGAAGAAATCAATCAAATCACCTATTTCAGGGAATGTTTCGATTCTTGTCTTTACCATATCCATGATTGTTTCGAGATTTAAGTCTTTCTTGATTACTTCTTTTACATATGGTCTTGCCATTTCATAGAACTTTTCATTGTCCATGGCTTTGATGTATTCGCCGTTCATCCATTTTAACTTTGTAATATCAAACACTGATGGGCTTTTGTTTACTTTATGGTAATCAAAATTCTTGATTAACTCATCAAGTGAGAATATTTCCTGATTATCTTCAGGACTCCATCCTAAAAGTGCAATATAGTTTACAATTGCTTCAGGTAAAAATCCCTGCTCAACCAAATCTTCATATGAAGAATGTCCTGAACGTTTGCTTAACTTTTTATGATTTTCATCTGTAATAAGTGGAAGGTGTACATACTTTGGTGCTTCCCAACCAAATGCTTCATAAAGTCTCTGATACTTTGGTGAAGATGAAATGTATTCATTTCCTCTTACTACATGAGTAATTTCCTGCAAATGATCGTCAATTACATTTGCAAAGTTGTATGTTGGATATCCGTCTGACTTAATTAAAATCATATCATCCAATTCTTTGTTTTCAACTGTGATTTCTCCATACAACTCATCAACAAAAGTTGTTGTACCTTCTGTTGGCATATTCATACGGATAACATATGGCTTTTTTGCATCTAAATTTGCCTGAATTTCTTCTTTTGAAAGGTGAAGACAATGCTTATCATACATTGTAATTTCCTTGCCATCTTCTCCTACTGAAGTTTTAAGTGTTGCAAGTCTTTCCTTGTCACAGAAACAGTAATAAGCATCTCCTGTTTCAATAAGTTTCTTTGCATATTTAAGATATAATCCTGATGCCTGACGTTCACTTTGAATGTATGGTCCAAATCCCTTATCCTTGTCCGGACCTTCGTCATGCTTTAATCCTGTTGCTTCAAGGGTTCTGTAAATAATATCTACAGCTCCTTCAACATAACGCTCCCTATCTGTATCTTCTATTCTTAAAATAAAATCTCCACCTGCATGCTTTGCAATTAAAAATTCATATAATGCTGTTCTTAAATTTCCTACATGCATCCTTCCTGTTGGACTAGGTGCAAATCTTGTTCTTACTTTTGACATTGTATTATCTCCTCATAAAACATATATTGACAAAAAGTCGTATTAATTATACGGCTTTTTCATTTCATTCGCAAGACCTAACCGGCAATATAAAAGAGCATCTTAGTGTTAAAACTAACATGCCCCTCTACATTTCACATTTATTTTAGGTTGTTTAAATATTCTGTTACATCTCTAAGTGAATTCTTAAATGAATCATCTGTTGAATTGTCAAAAAGGAATATATTCTTAATTCCTTCAGGAACTGTGAAGTTCTGACCACTGATGTATTCATCCCAATGTTCTAACTTCCAAGTATCTCTGTCTGAATTACGCTTAATCATCCTCTGTCTGCATACTTCCTTATCACACTGTACCCATACAACAACTAATTCAGCATTTTTCTTTTTAAGTAAATCCTGTCTAAGCTTCTCCATGTATCCGGGTGTTCTTACCTCTCTTGTATATGGAGCATTGATAAATACTGTATCATTATACTCTAATGCTTCCATGGCAAGTTCCATAACACAGTCATATTCCGGATCTCTAATCTGTGCTTCAAAGAAATCCGAACTTCTGTTATATTCCTCACCTGCAACTTCAAAAATCTTTTTTGATAAAATAATAAGTGTATCCTTATCTAAATATACACAATTTGGCATTGCCTTTGCAATTTTTCTTGTTACAAATGTTTTACCACATGCCGGTGGTGATGTTACCAAAATCAATTTCTTCATAATATGCACCTCTTCTATATAATATAAATAAATTAAAATCGTTTCAAATCAAACACAATTTCCATATATAATACCACTTTTATATGTTTTTCGTCAACTAAAATAAACAAATATTTACAAATTTAATTTTACTTCTACAGGCATATCTATTTTTAGACTGTCTTCCGTTACATCACAATCATATGCAAGAATTTTAACTCCTGATTTTTCAGCCTTTTTTAACACTTCTGCAAACTCCTTATGGGTTTCAATATTTGGGGTAAAATATTTCACACCCTTCATTTGTATTACAAATATAATAAAAGAATCATATCCTTCCTTTTTTGCTTTTATCAAATGCTCTATATGTTTCACTGCCCTGTCACTTGGTGCATCAGGAAACATTGCCACATGGTTCTTTTCAAGAGTTACTCCCTTTACTTCTACCCATGCTTTCCTGCCGTCTCCTTCTACATAGAAATCAAATCTTGATTCTTTGTAAGTTTTTTCAGGTTTTACCAATGTGGTATTCTTATAAATATTATTGTCCAAAAGCCATTCATTTATTACTTTGTTTGGTGCCTGGGAATCCATATTTATTAAAGTTTTATTTTTAATGACCTTAACCAGATCATATTTTGTCTTTCTATTGGGATTATTTGATTTTTCTAAATATACTGTTGCGCCTCTTACTAGAAGTTCCTTACATCTACCAGTATTTTTCACATGTACAGTCTGGGGATTATCTTTTTCATTTTCCACATCTACATATGCAATAAATCTGTTTGGTCTTTCTAAAAATGTTCCTTTTACTATATTTTTATATTTCATCTTTCTTTGGGATTTTAAAACCTGAATCATAATTATTACAGATTTTCTTTAGGATTTTGAAACCTTAATCATTATTACAGATTTTCTTTTAAAAACAGGAATGGCGTTTCAGACTACTCCGAAACGCCACAAAATTGAAAGGGTTTAGATTATTATGTTACCTAAAAATCTAATACACTTATAGTTTAAAAATTAAAAACATTTTTTGCAATAACGTAAAAATGCATTAACTTTTTTTGTCAATTTTGCCTATATTTCAACTGTTAAATCAAATTATAAATGGATTATTTATAATTTTTGCACAAAAAACTGTCTTTTTTCATTCTTGTTATTTTCCACTTTTTTTACAAATGGGCTAAAAACATTTTTATGTATATTTAACTGTATAAACCGTTTTTGTCTGCTCCCTCTCCTTCTTCTATTTTTATATTGGAACTATCCATTTTCACCTTTGGTATAATAAGTGGTGGAAGCCCTGCATTTGTCAGTATTGTAATAACCAATGCTCTTACATGTGGATAAATTTCATCGTATGCCTTTTTGTGAATTTCCTTTTTATCCATTCCCGGTTCACAATCCAGAAATGCTGTTGCGCTTATCTTAAAATTGAAATCCATAGGTGCATTTTTCTCCATCATGTCAATTATAAGATTTGCCATACAGTGTAAATTGTCATTTGTGTATTTGACATTAAATGAGGCTCTCTGGCTTATATCCAATTTTGCCTGTCCTTCAATTTTGTTTGTCAAATCAATCTCTTCTACCTTAATTCCTTTAAAAGTTAATTCGCCCATAAACACCTCCTAAATATTTATTAAATTATATCATTGTTTTGTAATGTAGGCTAGTACCATTAAATGAAGAATGTGCTTGTGACATTCTTCTCACCCAGTACCTATTGCCGTGGAACTATTTTCTTCTCGCACAAGTGTGCGTCCCTAGTGAAACGTTCTCCTTAATTCATTATTTTTAGCTTTGAATTTTCCTGCTTGTTTCCACCCTTTAGGCTTATTTTTACTAATTGGGGTTTATTTTCGACAATTCCTTATTTTCTTACTTTTGTAGATTTAACATTACTCCATGCTCCCATGTATACTTTTTTATTAACTACCTTGTAAGCTCTTACCTGTACAAAATATTTTTTCTTCTTTAACTTTTTAATAATGTATGAAGAAATATTTTTCTTTACAGTTTTTACCTTTGCTTTTTTAAGCTTTGCTTTAGATAATGCAAATCTTACCTTGTATCCTGTTACACCTGATACCTTTTTCCATGTAACTTTTATCTTTTTCCTCTTAACATTTTGAACCTTTGATAATTTTACTTTACCCACTTTAATCTTCTTAGTGGTAGGTGCAGGTGTTGTTGTAACAGGTTTGTTTGGATTATCCTCTGCTTTTATCGTAACATTTTTGCTACCTATAAAATTATCTCCAATTGCTTTTACTGTAACTGTAACATTTCCCATAGAATCTGTAGTCTGATCATATACAAAATCAGTCCCTTCAATTAAACTTCTTCCATTGTCAGGAACATTGGCTGTTACAACAAGTTTATTGGCACTATTAAAATATGCCTTTACTGCTACGTTTGATATATTTTTCTTTACAATATTAAATGTTTTTGTAATAGTTCCTTTATAATTGCCCTGACCTGTAAACGTCACTGTTGCTGTTCCCGGATATAGGTTGTTCTGATAATCCACTGTATAGTCAATTCCTACTGCCAGCAATGCATTATTTATTTTTAATTTTATAGGAGTCATAATTTCCATAATAATATATTCATAACTTTCCTTAATATTTGAAAAATCCTTTGTTATTATGTCTGAATTAATATCAACCGGCTGTATTTCAAACTGTCTGCTAATATTTCCTGTATATTCTCCCATACCTGTTGCTGTAACTGTTGCTGTTCCTGCATTTACATTATCTTTGTAAGTCAATGTGTAATCAATATTTTCTGTAAGTTGGTTTCCGTTGTACTCAATTGCAACAGGTATGGTCTTGGCACTTCCATTATAAACAGGTACGATTTCTCCAACAGACATTGTACAGTCTTCCATATCTGTTTTTATAACAGAAGGAAATGGTTTGTCTTCTGCCTTTATTACATCTGCTTCACATAACTGATAACCATATCCATGTGTAGCATATGTATAATCATACTTAAACGAAGTTCCAATCCTTTCATCTGCCTTTGCTGTTTTTAAATTTGTCTGGTCAATAATCGGAATGGTAAAAACCATAGCCAAACTTAAAGTAAAGCCTGCAATTTTTTTTATACATTTTTTCATATGAATACTTTTTTGCTTTATCATAAAATTTATCCTCCTTCGATTACTTCTCCCTGTCAATTTATAAATCATCCCGTTGTAACCTTTTAAACTACAGTCATATTTTAACATATTCCTTTATTTATAGCCATATTGCAAGGTAATGAAAGTATTTTTATTATTTTACAAATAAAAACAAAGACCCCTATAAAATATAGGAGTCTTTTATGTTAAAACGTTTTTGATATATATTTCCATCACATTAATTGCTACTTATGTAACTACTAACCACCTAAAAATCAAAGTTCATAAATTATAACTGATAATAAATTCTATAACCATTTATTGTCGATGTGGCTGTCATTAACTTCTGCAACTTATTTATTATCGATGTAACTGATAATAACTTCTGCAACTTTTTCCAGTGGCAAATCCTTTGTACTGATACAAATATCGTATCCTCTTGAATCTCCCCACTTATTTTCACAATAGAAGTTGTGATATGTCTTTCTGACCTTATCTGCTTTTCGCATCATATTAAGAGCCTGCTTTTCGCCAACACTTTCTCTTTCCATAACACGTTTTTTCTTGCTTTCTGTATCACCCATAACAAATACTCTTGTAAGATTTGGATTGTCTGCCAATATCTCATCTGCACATCTTCCAACAACTACAAATGATTCTTTTTCGTCATTGGCTTTTTCTCTAAGGAAATTGAATTCCTTTATGGCAACATCCTGTTCCAACGATGTAGTTACACCACCGATAGGAATAGGCATAAATGAAAGATTAATAGGCTTTTCGTCATATCTTGCAATAACTTCCTCGCTATAATTTCCTCCTTTTGCCACTTCTTCCAGTAACTTCTTGTGGTAAAGTGGAATTCCATAATGCTCCGCCAAAATCTCTGCCACTTTCAGTCCGCCACTTCCAAATTCTCTTCCTAATGCTATCAATACCTGTTTCATTATCCATCCCTCCAGTCTGAATTTCAAGTATAAAAAATACAAATTCTTATATTTTTCCTGTTTAAAACCGTACGATATTTCTAATTAAATTATACCATATTTTTCATTTTTTTAAAGAAAAAAAGTTCTATAAATCCTGAAAACTTATAGAACTTTTTATGTTATTTTTATTTTATTGCTAAAAATTTATAGCTTCCTTTAACTATTAATTTATCAAAGATAATAAACAATGCAGGAAGAACACATAATACAACTACCATACTGATTACAGCACCTCTTGCCATTAATAAACAAAGAGAACTAATCATATCAATACTTGAATATGCACCTACCCCGAATGTTGCTCCAAAGAATGTACATGCACTAACAATAATTGATTTCATTGTTGCCTGTAATGCATCTTTTGCAGCAAGTTTTCTTTCCTTGCCACTGCTTCTTTCCTGTTTGTATCTGTTTGTCATTAAGATAGCATAGTCAACGGTGGCACCAAGCTGTATTGTTCCAATAACAATGGATGCAATAAACGGTAATGTTGCCCCGGTATAATATGGAATACCCATATTGATAAAAATAGCGAACTCAATTGCTGATACCAGTATTACAGGAAGTGATATTGACTTAAATACAATTGCTATAATGATAAATATAACAAATATTGATACAAAACTTACTGTTGCAAAGTCCTTATTTGTAATCTTAATTAAATCCCTTGTACATGCCGCCTCACCTACAAGCATTCCTGTTTTATCATATTTTTTAATAATTTTTTCTATCTTATTACACTGTGCATTGGCTTCATCAGAACCTGTTTTATATTCTGACATAAAGATTAACATTTCATGTTTGTCACTCTTTAATGCACTCTTTAAATCTTCTGGTATAAATTCATCAGGAACTGAACCATCTAAGAAACTTTCCATTCCCATTGCCACCTGTACACCATCTACATCATTTACATCATTTAAAAGATTTTTAACATCTTTTGCTGATGTTTTTGAGCTTACCAATATCATGTTGGCAGAACCTAAATCGTATTCTTTTGCAATCTTATTTTGCGCCGTAACACTCTTTAGATTTTCCGGTAAGCTAAGTGTTAAATCATAATATACTTTTGCATTGCTCTGGCCGTAAATGGCAGGTACCAACAATACTAAGAAAATTATGAAAAATGCCTTGTAGTGCTTTGTTATAAATCCGGGTAATCTCTTAAAGTCCGGTAATAATTGTCTGTGTTTTGTTTTATGAATTGCCTTATCAAACAATAAAATGAATGACGGCAAAATTGTTACACATGATATAACACCTAAAATTACACCCTTTGCCATAACAATACCAAGGTCTAGCCCTAAGGTAAAACTCATAAAGCAAAGTGCCACGAAACCTGCAACTGTAGTAATTGAGCTACTTACAACTGATGATATTGTAGCCGATATGGCCTCTGCCATGGCCTTTTTATTATCCTCAGGATATTTTTCCAATTGTTCCTCATAACTGTGCCACAGGAATATTGAGTAATCCATTGTAACACCTAACTGAAGTACTGCGGCCAACGCCTTTGTAATGTAGGATATCTCTCCCACCACAAAGTTGCTACCTAAGTTATATACAATTGCCATTCCAATACTTAACATAAAGAATATTGGAATAAGGAAGGAATCCATAAGCAATGATAATACTAAAATTGAAACAAGAGCCGCTATACATACATATATGAACATTTCCTGCTCAACCAATGCTTTTGTATCTGTAACAATGGCTGAAATACCACTGATATAACATTGGTCTTTGGCAATAGTTCTAAGCTTTGTAATAGCCTCCATTGTTCCATCACCTGAACTTGTATCATCAAATATAACCATCATAATTGTTGATGTACCTTTGTTAAATGCTTTATACACATTATCAGGTAACATATCCTTTGGAATACCTGCTTTTTCAAAGCTGTCATACCACAAAACCTTGCTTACATGATCAACTTTTTTCATTTTGTCAATAAGAGTTGCCACGTCTTTGTCATCCATTTTGTCTACCATAACAATACTGAATGCTCCGGAGTTAAACTCATCCATCATTATATCCTGACCTGTCATTGTATCAATTCCATCAGGAAGATAATACAAAAGGTCATAATTTACTCTAGTATTTAAATAGCCAATGGCAGCCGGAATCAATAGTAAAATACTTAAAATCAATATAGCATGTCTGGCTTTTACTACAAACTTTCCAAATTTGTTCATATTAAACGGCTCCTTTACTTATCTGACTTAATTTCTGATGTTCTGAAAATGAACTTAACATCTCCATTCATGTTTTCATTAATTCCTGTAAATGATTTGTAATCTTTTCCATTATTTAAAATGTCTTCTATATCATCTACTGCATTCTTTGCATCTTTTCCAAAGATATCTGTAATCTTGCTTATTCCATCTTTGTTAAGTTTTATAACACCATCATTTAATGAAACTGCACCATCGAATAATGAAACCACGCCATCGCCAAGAGTCTTTGTGCCACCTGCTAATGTTTTGGCTCCGTCACTAATCTGTCCGGCACCTGAATTAACTGTACCGATTCCATCTTTTACTTTAGAACTTGCATCACCAAGTTTTGAGTTCATTTCTTTTGTACCATCGTCAAGTGTCTTCATTCCATCATTTAAATCTTTTGCACCTGATTTAAGCTGTCCTGTGCCATCTGATAATGTACCTGTGCCTGACTTTAACTGGCCTGTACCTGATGCAAGCTGTGTTGCTCCTGAATACAATGTGTTAATTCCTGTATACAATGTATTAATTCCTGTATTTAATTCACTTGCACCTGACTGTAATGTATTCATTCCTGTAAGAAGTGCTGTTATATCATCCTTATTTGTTGCTATCTTCTGTTCAAATGATGCCTGCACCTGCTCTAAAGTCTGAATGCTATAATATGCATTTAATAATCCATAATACTGTGAAGTTGTAAGTCCATATGCAGCTACAACATTTTCAAGTGGTGTACCGCCTGTAACCTTTTCATTAATTCCTTCAACTACTGTATTTAATTTTGCCTTTGTTCCAATTGCTCCGTTTGTTGATGCACTAATCTTATCAACCACTGCCTGAATCTGACTTTCAATTGTACTTGGTGCACTCTGTAATACTCCTACAACTTTCTGCACACCCTGATTTGCAGTTTTAGTTCCTTCTGCTAACTGTGATGCTCCTGACTTAAGACCTACCTTTATTGTTCCATCACTGTTCTTTGAATCTTCAAATCCTGCTTTTGCACTCTTAAGACCATCTCTTATCTGCTTTGCGCCATCATTTAAATCACCTGCAGCGCTGTCCAGTTTCTTTGCACCATCATCTAATTTTTTTGATGCATTTTTAACTGATTGTGTTCCTGAATACAATTTATCTGAACCTTCTTTTGCTGACTTAACAGCACTTACCATTGAACTGTCAAATAATGTATAGCTTTCTAAAAGCTGCGTTGTTCCTGAAAATAGATCAGCTGTATATTTTGCAATCTTTTGAGCACCTGTGTTAACCTGTGAGCTACCATCTTTTAACTTTTCTGCTCCACCTTTTAACTGACCTGCTCCATCCTGCAACTTGTTTGTTCCATCCTTTAACTCGTTCATCTGTGATTCAACATTTGACAAATCCAATGAATCACTTAAATCTAAATCACCGATTTCTGAAGTTGCAACTGTAACTGCCATATCCATCTGAAAATCTTTTACATCAGCTGTTACAGAAAATGAATCCGGAATTTCAACATCCTTTAAATATTCATCTGCCTTGTTAATTCTTGATTCAAGTTCATCCTTAATTCCGGGAGCTCCGTAACCAATAACAATATTTGAATCTTTATATTGTATTGACTTTCCATTTTCAACTTTAACATTTGAAAAACTGTCATCTAAAATCATTCCTGTTAATGCAATAAATGGAACGAAATCTCCTTCTTCTTTAGAATTGTTTGTGTATTGATATTCGATTTTTACTTTTCCACTTTTTCCTGCCAAATCCTCAGGTGATATTTCCTGATCATCTAAATAATACTTGATGCTAATATCAAGTGGTGGAGTCTGTGTTGTTGTACCCTGATAAGAAATATTTTTTCCTTTGTTTTCCCAAATGATATTTCCATCATCGTCATATGTAAACTTTTCGTCTCCACTAATATTCTTTATATCCTCAAGATTTGAAATGTCTTTAATGTTATCCTTGCCTGACACTTTCAATTTGTCGCTGACAATTGTTTTTGAAACTGTTCCATCAGAGTTCATCTCAACGTAAACTGTTTCATGCTTGTCTGTATCACCGGCATTTCCAATCTTACTTGTTAATAATGATTCTACATTTTGCTCATTTACACTTGTTGAAGTTGTTGTAGTTTCTTTTGTGTCCTTACTTTCCTTTGTTTCACCACAACCTGCCAATCCACAAGTTGTCATAGATAATACTAAAGCTAGACTAATTCCTTTTTGAACATACTTCTTCATATCAAAATACACTCCTTTTTCTTTTTTCTACAGTACAGTATACAGTCCAAAAGTAAAAATACATTATACATTTTTATACATGATTCATATTTTTAAACACTTGTATAAAATTGTACAACGATTAGATAATTTGTATAAAATTACACGTTGTTTGGATTGTTTGTATAAAAATTGTATTTTTGATTAATTTTGTATTTTTTATGTAGCTGTACTTTTCATATATTATTATTTATTTTAATTAACAATTTATCTGTAATACTTTTTGTGCAAGTTTTCACTTTGACTGCGGTGTTATTTGTTTAAGTCTCTGTTTAATCTGCAGTCTTATTTGCTTAGATTTCCATTTTATCTGCAGTATTATTTGCTTAAATTTCCATTTTGTCTGTAAAGATATATTTCATGTCCAAACTCTTCTGTTCTTAAAACCATGTTTTGAAGAGTTTTTGAAACTTCATCTTCATTCTCTTTCATGCCACGCATTGCCCAATCAACAATGACACCTGTAAGACCATATGCGAAAAATCTTGCATATATATCTTTTTCTTTTTCGTTTAAGTGACTATACACATTCAACTCGCCTATAGTTTTTTCAAATAACTCTGCAAATATTTTGTTACTGTATTCTGCAAAGAAATTATTTGAAGATTTGATAGTATTCATAAAGAATGCTTTCTGTTGCTTCATGTACTTAAACAATTCTACAAGTTTGTCTCCCCAATTATCAAATGTTAAATCCTGTGTCAGGGGAATAAACAAATCATGTGTGTAAATCCAACTTAACAGTTCGTATTTGTCATTGAAATGATAATAAAATGTCTGTCTGTTCACACCACAATGATCTGTAATATCTGCTACTGTAATTTTGTCCAGAATCTTTGTAGCTCCCAGTTCTTTCAGGCTCTGGGCTAAAGCCTTCTTTGTAATATTAGAGTTTGCCATAAATTGCCTCCCGGTACATTACCATTATTTTATTACTCTTGTTATTAAAAGATACGTAAGTTTGTTTTTTATACTTATATATGTTTTTTACATATATGTAATATAACGCTATATTTGTCTAAAATCAAGAGTTTTTCTCGTTTTTTTGACAAATGTGTGATTTTTTATACTATGTATGGAATTTCTAATAAATTTAAAGTTTATTTTGTACTTTTGTTTTGGATAATTTTTTAGGGTTCTTTTTTCGAGCAACCTTTTAAGCTGATTTGGATGTATTTTTGTAAATTATTCAAATTTGTATGTTTTATATGAAAACCTAGTAGCATAAACGTTGATTTCTCTCCACTTCGATACACCAGAAATATTCTCATACTTGATAACGCACAAAAAAAGCTACACCGTTTCCAGTGTAGCTTTTGATATTATAACAACTGTTTAATCCTAACTGAGCAAAATTCGATCATTGTCAAATGCTTTCTGCTTTTTAGCGGAATACATTTTTATCAAATCATCCATTGTCATGTTGTCTCTTTCAACTCCTGACAAATCTAAAATAATTTCACCACCATCAAGCATGATTGTTCTGTTTCCTGTTGTAAGTGACTGGTTTAGATTGTGAGTAATCATCATGGTAGTAATATTGTTTTCTGATACAATTTCCTTTGTAATTTCCATTACCTTTTGGGCTGTAGCAGGATCAAGGGCTGCTGTATGCTCATCCAAAAGCAGAAGTTTTGGAATAGACAATGTACACATTAAAAGTGTAACTACCTGTCGTTGTCCACCTGATAGCAAACCTATCTTTGTTTTCATTCTATCTTCAATTCCCATATTGTATCTTGCCAGATTTTCTCTGAAAAATTCAGTCTGCTTTCTTGTTATGGCTCTTGAAAATGGTCCTCTCTTTTTTCCTGATCTTGTGTATGCAAGAGCAAGATTTTCTTCGATTGTCATATTGGGTGCTGTGCCCTTCATTGGATCCTGAAAAACTCTTCCAATATCCTTTGCCCTGGCATGCTCACTTTTAAAAGTAATATCTTCACCGTCCAGTATTATTTTTCCTGCATCTACTAAAAATGAACCACATATTGCATTAAACAATGTGGACTTTCCTGCTCCGTTTGAGCCAACCACTGTTACAAAGTCGCCATCATTTAAAGAAAGTGACATATTATTAATAGCTGCATGTTCGTTTACTGTTCCTTTAGCAAATGTTTTTGATATATTGCTTATTTCTAACATTATTTTGCCACCTTTCTTATTTTTCGTTCAGCAACTTTTGCCTTAATGGCAGGTACTGCAAGAGTTATTGCCACTATCAATGCACATGTAAACTTCATCAGGTTTGAACTCATGTCTCCAAATAATTCCTGTCTGATAACAAATGCAACAATTATTTTATAAATCACTGAACCAATCACTGCTGAAATAATTCCCTTTGCAATGCTTTTCTTTCCAAAAATCACTTCACCTATAATTACTGCTGCAAGTCCGTAAATTAATGTCCCATTTTGCAAGCTAATATCAGCATAACCGATGCTCTGTGACTGAAGTGCTCCGGACAATCCAATAAGTCCGTTGGCAATCATAAGTCCAATAATTTTTGTTCGGTCAACATTGATTGATGATGCTCTAACCATATCAGGATTGTCACCTGTAGCTCTAATACAAAGTCCCAAATGAGTTTTGAAAAACCATATTACAATAACTATAACCAATACTGCAATGATTAGGCTAACTGCTGCCTTTACCATAGTTGTATCAAACATTCCCCTGATTCCAAACAACTGCTTTACCTTTTCAAAAATAGTTACTTTTCCATAACTTAAGTTTGTTGTCTGTCCTTTTTCAGTAAGGGAATAGCATACAAGATTGATTGAATACAAGCCACTCATTGTAATAATTCCGGCTAATACAGGGTGTACATTTAATTTTGTCTGCAGTGCACCGGTAATAAAACCAGCCACTGCACCGGCAACCATTCCTGCAAATATTGCCAAAACAGGGTGACCGTTTAGGGATATCAGCACAGATATAACTGCACCAAATCCAAAACTTCCTTCTGTTGTTAAATCAGGTATATCAAGAACTCTAAGGGAAATGTATATACCCATTGCTAATAATCCGTAAATCAATGCCTCCGGCACATTTGTCAAATAATACTGTAACTCTACCATTTTCTTTTCCTATTTTAATCTTTATCCATACAACATTTAATTCGTTATATTGATAATATTTTTTACTCTTGTGAAATTATCTAAACTTTACTTTGCTGATGAAATTTCACTAATTTCATAATCTGTCTTAATGTCGCTTTTCTTAATTCCAAGTGCTTTCATTGTGTCAGTATTTACTGAGCAGTAATCAATTCCAACTACCTGTGCAGGAATTTCTTCAACTTTCTTTCCATCCTTTAAATACTGAACTGCCATATCAACTGTCTTTTTTCCAATGCCCTTGTCGTCAATTGCAAGTGTTGCAAAACATCCTGACTGAACTGTTGTTGCTGATGAACAATATGTAGGGATTTTCTTTTCCTTACAGATTTCTGTAAGTTTTGCTACACCATCCTGAATAATTGAGTCATTTGGAACAAATACTGCATCTACACCTTCTGTGATTAAAGCATTTGTAGCTGTTTCAACATCTGCTGCTGTCTGTGCTGTTTTTTCAACATATTTAACACCGATTTTGTTAAGATATTCTTCAACCTGCTTGATTGTGTTTGTTGCGTTGTCTTCGTTGCCACTGTAAATTAAGCCATATTTCTTTGCAGGTGTTGTAGCCTGTGCAAAATCAATGATTTCTGATACAGGAATTGCATTTGAAGTACCTGTTGCATTCATGTCCGGCTTGTTCATATCTGTTAAAACCTTTGCTGCCTGTGGTGCTGATACTGCGCAGAAAAATGCAGGTGTGTCTGATTCTGTTCCTACAAATGTCTGTGTAGGTGGTGTTGCAATTGTAAATACTGCATCATATGTACCGTCAGCCATCTTGTTTGCTATAGTTGATAATGTTGTAGCATCACCTGATGCACACTGATAATCAATTGTTGTGTTATCCTTTGTATATCCCTTTGCTTCAAGTTCTTCAATAATTCCCTCTTTCATATCCATGAAAGCTCCATTTTCTACCATCGCAATAATGCCAATTTTTTTCTTTTCATTATCACTACTCTTGTTGCTATTTCCACATGCTGTAAAAATAGATGTTGCAAGCACAACTGTTAATACTAAACCTAAAACTTTTTTAAATCTTCTCATAATATTCTTCTCCTTTTTCTAAATAAGATTTGGGCTATGCCCTTTAAAAGTTCTTGCAGCTTAGATAACCTGTCAGAGTATTGCAATCAATACATAAAAAAAGTCCTTGATAGTAACTGTAATTACTATCAAGGACGGATAATCTAAAAATCTTCCGCGGTGCCACCTTGATTCACATCTATGATGTGCCCTCAACGAGTACTAACATACTCTGTGCAACTAACGTATGCCTCCACGTCATGAAATACTAACACAAGTGCTTTGTTCCATGCCCTCTGCGGTCCATTTATGTGAGCTGCGTTCTGTGTGTTCTCAGCCACCCCACTCTCTGTAAGTGCACGATTCACCTTTATCTCCGCATCAACGGTTTCAATGGTCATCTTCAACTGTTAATGAGAATTATACGACAACACTTGGCTCCAGTCAACCATAAATTTTATTTTGTATTCCTTTCTTTCCATACCTAATCCTCTATATGCTGTCAATTTCTTCCCATAATTCTTCTGTATGCACACGACCATTTTCTAAATCCATAATAGCTTTATCAAATTTAGAAAATAATACATTCATAGCATCATTAAATCAATTTAATCCGTTATAAACTTTTCTACTACCTCTGCAATACCATCATCGTTGTTTGATGCTGTAATATAATCAGCACTTTCTTTTACTGCATCTACAGCATTTTCCATGGCAACACCAACTGCAGCATATTTAATCATTGACAAATCATTAAAGCCATCACCACATGCAATTGTATTTTCATGAGGTATGTTTAATTTGTCAATTAAAACTTTGATTGATGCAGCCTTGTCAATTCCCTTTGGTACAATTTCAATAAAGTAATCTGTAGAACGATACACTGAAAGCACATCTCCGAATTTTTCAGCAAGTCTTTTTTCGTGATACTCTGAAATTTCAGGATCTACAGTATAAAGGCATTTGTTTGGATTGTAGTCCACATACTTTACTACATCTGTTAAAAATGCCGGTATTCTGTTGATTTTTACAGTTTCAAGCATTACATATGAATCTACTCTTGTAGCCACCAGACCCTGCTTGTTGTCATAAGTAATTAACCCCAGATTGTTTTGTCTTGCATATCTTATTAAATCAGGAAGATATTTTCTATCCAGAGTATTCTCAAAAACTGTCTCCTTTGTTTTCCAGTTGATAATTTTTCCACCATTAAATGACATCACATACCCACCGTACTTTTCAAGTTCCAGCTCTTTTGCAATAAAGCCCATTCCCGGAGTTGGTCTTCCTGAAGCAAGAGCCACAATATGACCTCTTTTTTGAATGTCCAAAAGGGCTTCTTTTGTTTTTGGTGTAATTTTCTTTTCGTCATTTGTCAGTGTTCCATCTAAATCCAAAAATATTATTTTCTTATCCATTTTCATTCCTTTGTTATTTAACATTTTCTAATTTTTCCATTGCTTTTATTAACATTTCTTCTGTAATAGTATAAGCATTATGTTCAATATCTTTCATAATAACTGCATTTTTTGCAAGTTCAGGTATGTCTTTTTGCTCAAACTCCAAATCCTTTAAGCATGTTGGAAGTTTTACCTGTTTGTTAAAGTTATAAACTTTTTCAAAATCTTCCATATTGTTGTCTACCAGTAAAAGATTTAAAACGCCATAGCTTACAACCTCACCATGCAAATGATTTTTTTCAATATGAGGATGTGCTGTTAAAGAATAAAATATTGCATGGGCCAGTCCTGAATTATAATGTACTGTATGTTCTGCTGTTAAATAAATTGATGCCAAAGCTGTAGACACAATGATAGCAAGAACTACCTGTTCGTAGTCGTATGAGTTTTCCTTTTTATCATTGGACTCCATTGCTTTTTTTCCATATTTTATAATTGGCTCATAACACATTTTGCTGGCATTTACTCCCATGGCAAAATAGTGTTGCAATTCTTCACCTCTTGAAGACATTTCTGCTTCAAAATACTTTGCATATGTATCACCCATTCCTGCCCACAAATATCTGCTTGGAGACTGTACTGTTATGTCTGTATCTATAAATGCATGAACCGGTGGAGCCGGATAAAAGAAAGGCTCTTTAAATCTTCCATCAGGATAATACATAATGGAAACACTTGTGCACGCTGAACAGTTTGAAGCTATTGTTGGAAATGAAAATACCGGCTTATTTATTTTTACACCAAGACATTTTCCAGTATCAGTAGACTTTCCACCGCCAATGGCAAATATCATATCTGCCTGTTTAACCAATGGATTTTCCATTAAAAGCTGTACATTTTCATATGTAGCTTCACCACCATACCAGATAAAATCAAGAATTTCCAAATCTGATTCTTTTACTGCATTTATTATTCTTTCCTTGGCTGCTGCTATAGCCTTATGACCTCCAATGGCTATAATTTTTTGTCCATATGGTCTGCAAATCTCAGGTATTTGTTCATAAACTTTGCTTCCTATAGAATAACTTGGAAGATGGATGCTGTAATTTTCCATTTTATATCCTTTCTGCCATCTTTATGTGCTCTCTAATAATGTCACATGATTTTCCAAACAGTTCAAGTTCCTGTTTTGTTAAATCAAGTTCTATAACTTCTTCTATTCCATTTCTTCCTATAATGCAAGGCACTCCTGCATGAACATACTTTTGTCCGTATTCTCCTTCAAGCAACGCAGATGCCGGAAGTATTCTGTGTTCATCTGTAAGCACTGCTTTTGCCATATCAGCAAGGGCTGCACCAATTCCAAACTCTGTGGAACCCTTTCCATTGATAATATCCATTCCTCTCATATGTGTGCCTTCGGTAACTTTATTATCAGCAAAATCCACACATCTTTCCTTATAAGTTTCCACAAACTTTTTGTATGGAACTCCACAAATATTCATATGTGAAAATGGAACCATTGATGAGTCACCATGTTCGCCCATAGCAAATGCCACTACACTATGTGGATCAACCTGACACAAATCTGCCACAGTTCTTCTTGTTCTTGCAGTGTCAAGTGAAGTTCCTGTGCTAAACACGCGATTTTTAGGTAAATCCAAACCTTTTCTAACATAGTCAGCAATAATGTCTGCCGGATTGGTAATGGTTATAACAACACCTTTAATATCTATTTTTTTAAGATTCTCTACAACATCTTTTACACATACAACTGATGCTCCTAATGTATCCAGTCTTGTCTGTCCCGGAAGTCTTGGAACTCCTGCTGCAATAACTATAATATCTGCATCACTGCAATCATTATAATCTCCCACTCTTATATTTACAGCTGACGGTAAGAAGCAAACGCTGTCTGCCAAATCCATTGCCTGACTTTTAGCTTTTGTTTGGTCCTTATCAATAAATACAATTTCATCACAAATATTTTGAAAACTAAGTGCTACTGCACAATGTGTTCCTACATGTCCTGCACCAATGATTACTATCTTTCTGTTTGTCAACATTTTTGCTCCTTTTCTGCTTTCCTCTCACAAGCATCATCTAATCAGATTTATGTACTAATCACCTGTTTAATTATATTTCTACAACAGTTATTGACTAAATTATTCATCATCACAAACAGATGAAAATTAATTATTCTTCAATAATTGGAGTTGGCTGTTTTTTTGTATCAATTGCTTTTCCAAAAACAATAAATCTATCATATACATATTCTGTTACAAAATTAAGTATCATGCTCATTGCCGTTACGAAATATTCGTTAAATCCTACTGTTTCAACTAAATAATTTCCGCCGATGGTTGTAATAGGTGTAAATACTGCATAAAATATAGCCACTTTTGTCATTGCAACAGGAATATTATTTGCTGCCTGAAATGTAAAGTGTCTGTTTAAAGTAAAATTCCACAACACTGTAAGAACCAATGCTGTAAGGTAACATGGCCAATATTCCAGATTGGTTAATTCATTCATCAATGAAAAAACAACTGCCTCTATTACTCCTGCTGATATTGAAAACAGCATAAACTTTGTCATTCTTATAAATTCTTTTTTTGTACCTGGCATACTTATCTCCCATTTTTTATTTTAGCATTTATACCCACTATGAGTTGTATTTTAGCACAAAACTATTTTTCTTTGAAGTACGAAAATAAAGACCTTCGCCACTTTAATATATTACTTCTTTAAATTTGCAATATACTATGTTTTCGAAGGTCTCTATTTTTATTTTAATACTTAATCCGGTGCCTAAACACTCAAATCTGAATTATAACGTCTTAAATGCTTCATCCAAATCTTCAATAATATCATCGATATTTTCTGTACCAATTGATAATCTGATTGTGTTTGGATTGATATTCTGCTCTGCTAATTCTTCAGCTGTGCACTGGCTATGTGTTGTTGTTGCAGGGTGAATAACCAATGACTTAACATCTGCAACGTTTGCAAGTAATGAGAACAACTGTAAGTTGTCGATAAACTTGTGTGCTTCTTCCTGTCCACCCTTAATGTCAAATGTAAAGATACTTGCTCCACCATTTGGAAAGTATTTTTCATATAATGCATGGTCAGGATGATCTGGTAATGATGGATGATTTACCTTTTCAACCAATGGATGGTTTGATAAATATTCAACTACCTTCTTTGTGTTTTCATTATGTCTATCAATTCTAAGAGATAATGTTTCTGTACCCTGAAGTAATAAGAATGCATTAAATGGTGAAATTGTTGCACCTGTATCTCTAAGTAAAATTGCTCTAATATATGTAACAAATGCTGCCTGTCCTGCTGCTTCTGTAAACTTAACTCCGTGATAACTTGGGTTTGGTTCTGAGATACCAGGGTATCTTCCACTTGCAGCCCAGTCAAATGTACCACCATCAACTATAACACCACCAAGTGATGTACCATGTCCACCGATAAATTTAGTTGCTGAATGAACAACAATGTCTGCACCGTGTTCAATTGGACGTATAAGGTATGGTGTACCAAATGTATTGTCAACTACTACTGGAAGTCCATGCTTGTGTGCAATTTCAGCAATTGCATCAAGATCAGGAATGTCACTGTTAGGATTTCCTAATGTTTCAAGATAAATAGCCTTTGTATTTTCCTGAATTGCTCCTTCAACTTCTTCTAAATTGTGAGCATCTACAAATGTAGCTGTAATACCATAGTTTGGTAATGTATGTGCTAAAAGGTTTGAAGTACCACCATAGATAGTCTTCTGTGCAACAATGTGTTCTCCTGCACCTGCTAATGCCTGGATTGTGTATGTAATTGCCGCTGCACCTGATGCTACAGCAAGTCCTGCCACACCATCTTCAAGCTTTGCAATTCTGTCTTCAAAAACTCCCTGAGTTGAGTTTGTTAATCTTCCGTAAATATTTCCTGCATCTGCCAATCCAAATCTTGCTGCTGCATGTTCTGAATTTCTAAATACATATGATGTTGTCTGATAAATTGGAACTGCTCTTGCATCTGTTGCAGAATCAGGCTGTTCCTGACCGACATGTAACTGTAATGTTTCGAATTTAAAATTTCTTTCGCTCATATTTATATTCTCCTTAACTTTCAATCTTTTTTATTATAATAATTCTGCGGCTTTTGTCTAACATTTTTGTAGGATTTATAGTTCTATTTTTTTCACTTGCCTACTATTCTTATATGAATTATCATTTTTCACTGTAAAAATAATGCTATTTTATTCAAATAATGGTGTGCTGTAATATCTGTCACCTGAGTCAGGAAGTAATGCTACAATTGTCTTTCCTTTATTTTCAGGTCTCTTTGCTAATTCTGTAGCTGCGTATAATGCGGCTCCTGATGAAATACCCACTAAAACGCCTTCTGTTTTTGCAATAGCTTTTGCTGTAGCAAATGAATCTTCATTTGATACAGGTATGATTTCATCATAAATCTTTGTATTAAGTACATCAGGAACAAATCCTGCACCAATTCCCTGAATCTTATGTGCACCTGCTCTTCCTTCTGATAATACAGGGCTGTCTTTTGGTTCAACAGCTACTATTTTTACGTCAGGATTCTTTTCCTTTAAGTATTCACCAACACCTGTAACTGTTCCACCTGTACCAACACCGGCTACAAAGATATCAACCTTTCCTTCTGTGTCGTCCCAAATTTCAGGTCCTGTTGTTAATCTGTGTACCTTTGGATTTGATGGGTTTACAAACTGTCCAAGGATAACTGAACCAGGTGTTGCTTCTTTTAATTCTTCTGCCTTTGCAATGGCACCCTTCATACCTTTTGCTCCATCTGTAAGAACTATCTCTGCACCGTAAGCTTTGATAATGTTTCTTCTCTCAACACTCATTGTTTCAGGAATTGTAATCACTACTTTGTATCCCTTTGATGCTGCAACTGCTGCAATACCAATTCCTGTATTTCCTGATGTTGGCTCAATCAATGTTGCTCCCGGTTTAATCTGTCCACTTTCTTCTAAATCTTCAATCATCTGAAGTGCTACTCTGTCTTTTACACTTCCTGCCGGATTAAAGTATTCAAGTTTTACTAAAATCTGTGCGTCCTTTACATCTGCACTGTTTTCATATTTTTCTACCTCAAGTAAAGGTGTCTTTCCTACTAATTCTGATGCGCTTTTATAAATCTTTGCCATTTTAATTTCCTCCAATTCAATTCTTTATTCGATCTATTTTTTATTTTATTGTTTTGTTATTTATTACACATTCGTGATCTTGCATTTCCAATGCAACAGTATGTCTTTCTCATTTTGTAATTATAAGCTGATTTTTTGTTGTTCATTATAACTGCCTCTTTTTAAATATTTATTTCCTATACGTTTAGTAGGTTTTAATTACAATACAGATAATACAACTTAAATCCTACAATGTCAATAGGAAAAAGCATATTTTTTCATTTTTTATATTTCTCATATCTGTTAAGTATGTTTTATCCAATTTTACTATACTTAAAGGGATTTGTTAAGCGATAATCATTTCATCTAAAATCAAAAGTGCAGCCTCTATAGTAACTATAGAGACTGCATTTCTATTTTTTATATATTTTCCTTAGTAGTTTGATCTTCCTTGATAAATTTTTCGAAAGCCTCTACTAATTTTTCCAGCATTTCTTCATTATTCAAAATATCATCTACTGATATCCAATGTTTATTTGCCAATTGTTCTTTTATTTTATCTTCATTTTCAAAATACCCAAGGGGATTAAACCAATTACACGAATTAAAAATCAATACTGTTCTTTCAGTGTTTGTTTGATACCTTCCTTTATTATCTTTTAGTATAACATTTGGAGATGTTGTCTTACTCTTATTTGTAACATATCCTTTTGTAAATGATATTCTTCCTATCTGTGAATGACAATTCCCACTTCTATAATCAATTTCATCCTTAAACAAATTAATTACATATTCTTTATTATTATAATCTGTATTTATCCACATATACATTCTTCTGTCATCACTGCTCTTTGAGCTCAAACCACATCCTCTTCCCCCTTTTTTGTCTGCATTTATATACTCTGAATTGCAATTATTTAGTTCATTAACTATTTTTTGACGAGCTTTATTTAATAAGTCTATTTGTTTATCTAATACCTCCATCTAACTGTTTTCTTTAGTATTCATTTTCATTCCTCCTTATTAATATTATATCCATAATATTAAACAAAATTTAAGATAAAGAATCTCTTAATTTCTGAGATTCATAAGTAGCTACATAATCAGCGAATAAATTTCCCCAAATATCTTCTTTTTCCATAGAACTATCTTTTCCATGACCTCTGACATGTTTAAATTTAACTCCTATGTTTCATTATCTAAAATTTTAACTCTTTTATTTGTTAAATATTTTAATAGATCTCTAATGGCAAAAATTTCAGCATTAATATTGGAACCACCAATTTGTGAACTAGAAGCAAGAACTCCTAATTCACAAACAGCACTCCAACCTATAATGAAACCTTCTTTACCATTGATTCTTGATCCATCAGTATAAAATTTCATATAGTTTCTCCTTATTTATAATATTTTTCTTCAATTAAATTTCCTTTTGTATCAGCTAAACATCTATATAATAATTTATTTCCATCTTTTGAATAAAGACCCCATTCTATAAATTTAGTCATATAAGGAGACATAGCTTTCCTTATGCTTTCAGCACCTCTTACATAACTCCTTCTATAACCTTTTTTCAATTTATTAGAAATAAATTTTGTTGTATAACATTTAATTTTACCATTTCCAAAACTTAATTTTTCATAATATCTACTTTTTTCAATTTTTGTTGATTTACCAACTACAGTCATTAAATCTCTAGATGTATAATTTGAGTAAACCTTTTTATTGCCAACTTTTACATAACTTCTTACTTGTACAAAATAATTACCCTTTTTAAGTTTCTTTGATGTAAATTTATTACTTTTTTGAGTTTTTGTTTTCCATCCTGATTTAGATGCTGATTTACCCCATTTAAGAGTTGATTTTTTGTATCTAAATTCATATCCATCACATTTAACTTTTTTGCAAGTAATTTTAATTTTCTTATTATTTTTTGTACGGACTGCCTTTCTAATCGCAGACTTCTTTACTATTACTTTTACTGGTTTTTCATCGGCAGGTATCGTATCATTTTTAACCGTATCATTTTTAGGAATAGGAATATTTTCATTTTTTTCCCAAACAGCATATAAAGTCAGGTTAGTATAGTAGTCGCTATCTGCTATCTTTCCAGCGAGGTCAAATTCCGAATCCTCTCTCCCTCTCCAGGAACGCCAATACATATATTTATAATAGTTCCCTCTTCCATCTTTCTTATTATTCCATCCTTTAAAAATATAACCGTATTTAACAGGAATATAATGAAATATTGCCATGGATGTTCCACTATTTCCACCACCAAGATAGTCATATTGCTTGATTTCTTTATTTTCAAGCATTCCACCATTTGCATCAAGATTTAACACA
>OJUG01001146.1_pt1 | contig 35344 bp, 33 predicted proteins | sample 1599841 | NCBI WGS metagenome assembly OJUG01 (sample SAMN04168659, study PRJEB22393) | human gut metagenome | biome: human gut microbiome; feature: stool | host: Homo sapiens | collected 2014-05-12 | reverse complement strand
AATCTAATATTATTGTCTGTAAACAATGATTTTTTGTATAATGCTCCAAGAACAGTCAGTCTTTCCAATCTTTTGAAATGAGTAAGTTTACATTCTATAGGATTGTCAAAATCATACTTTTCAAGATTTTCCTGTTCTTTTTCTAAATCACGCTTTTCTTCAAATGTTACAGTACCCTGATATGTACCCTGAACACGTCCATAAGCCATATCTGTATCTTCATCCATAACATCCAAAAGCTTTTTAACTCCATCTTCATAAATATAATCATCATTGTCAAGAAAATAAATGTATTCACCTTTTGCCTTGTCTATACCCATATTTCTGGCTGCAGATACACCTGTCTTTCCTTCAAGATAATATATATTTAAGTTAATCTGGTTTTTATATTCATCAACAACCTGCTGAAATTCTTCTTTATCATCCTGCAGGTCATCTACTATCAATACAGTTTCATAATCCTTAAACTGCTGCTCCGCAATACTTTTAAAGCAGTCCTTTAAGTACCACAAGCATTGTTTATGAGTTACAATAATACTTACCATTTTCTTCTCCTATTTTTCTTCTTTGGCAGTCATGTCTTTTTTGTTTAAGTCAGATTTAATCTGTGTAGTTGAAATACCTTCTGTTCTTGGCAAATAAACTACTTCACAGTAGTCCTTAAGGAAGTCGAATTTACCTTCCCAGTCACTGCCCATAACGAAAGTATCTATTTTGTAATCCTGAACATCAGAAATTTTCTGATCCCAGTTATTTTCAGGAATAACCAAGTCTACATATCTGATTGCTTCAAGAACCTGTTTTCTCTGCTCATAAGTGAAGTAACACTTTTTCTGCTTTGAGTTCCAGTTAAACTCATCTGTTGAAAGAACAACTACAAGGTAATCTCCCATTTCCTTTGCTCTTCTTAAAATATTAATATGTCCATAATGAAGCATGTCAAATGTTCCATATGTTATAACTCTTTTCATGTATATTTCCTCCATCTTTTATACATTTTGTATTTATATCATTAATCCCATTAAAAAGGGATATAGTATCATACCAATTATACTAACTTTCTATTATCTTATCTAGTACTTTTTTGCTTACCGTTGGACCATCCAGATAATTGTACTTTTTGTTGAATGCTTTGTACTTATCATCCGGTTCAAAATTTTTGTCAAATTTTAGGACATAACTTAGTGCATCTTCCTGATTTTTTGTAACCGGTCCCGGCAGTTCTTCTATGTCAAAATAAAAATCCCTTGTTTCGTTTTTGTATTCCTCATAATCTTCCATATAGAAAATAATGGGACGTCTTAAATTGGCATAATCAAAAAATACCGATGAGTAATCTGTAATAAGTATGTCGCTAATTACATACAAATAATTAATATCCTCAACACCTGATACATCATACACAAATCCCTGATATTTTGAAATATCAATGTGACTTGATATAAAATAATGTGCCCTAAATAGAATCACAAAATCATTTCCCAAAGTTTCCCCTGCCTTTTCAAAATCAATAAAATTGGCAAGTTCAAATCCCTCTGCCGGATTGTATTTGTTATCCCTAAATGTAGGTGCATATAGTATAACCTTTTTATCTCTTGGAATACCAAGCTTTTCTTTTATCTGCCTACATTCATCTTCAGTATATTTAAATAAGAAATCATTTCTTGGGTATCCTGTTGTAAGAACTTTATCCGTTTTTCCTGCTTCCTTCATGCCAAATGCAGAAATAAACTTTTCGGTGCAATACTTTGAAGGGGATATCATATAGGATATCTTCTTTGATTCTTTTGTGTATATATCTTTTTGCTTTGATTGATTTGTAAGGACGTTTCCTGTTTTTTTCACATCAAGACCTATTTTTTTTAGTGGAGTTCCATGCCATGTCTGAACAAACACCTGATTTTTCCCCGGTTTTAAAAACGGTCTTGGATTTGAATTAAATATCCAATACTTTGCTTTTGCCAATGCCCTATAGTACGAAAAACTTTCAAACTTAACCTTATTTTCAATATCATCTCTATCTGTGTGTCTAAGAGACCATATTAATGTATAATCTTTATATTTTTCATCTGACTTCATTTGCAGATACAACGCTTTTGGACTACAGGACACGCTTCTTCCCTGGAAAGCCTCAAACACTACTGTGTTGTCATCTGGATTTTCAATTAGTCTTGCCACAAAATACAAAAACCTTTTGTATAGAAGCATCAGTTGTCTGACAAAATCTTTTATTTTTTTCATCTAATGCCTCCAAACACTTTCATTTCAACACGTTTGCAGCTGTCACCGTCATTGTATGAATTAATCACCATGTTGATTCTTTCACGTTCCATTGCAAAGGGGTCATTTCCCTTTATTACATTATCGATATATTCTTCCAAATCCTTATAAGTTTTAAGCTTTGCTCCCGGCATATACTTAAATGGATCTTCAAATACAAAACCTCGCTTTTTCCCGTACTCTTCAATATCCTCTACCGTAAATGCTATAGGTCTGTTAAGCAACATATAATCAAAATAAACTGAAGAATAGTCAGTTATCAATCCGTCTGTATTTCTAAGTAACTGATATACATTTATATTTTTTTTGTTCAAGTCTTTTTGTGTTAAAAATGAAATATTGCTGTATTGATTATCAAAATTTTTAGCCACCTGTAAAGGATGAAGCTTTATTATCAACTTGCTGTTACCTTCTTTAAGTTTGTTATTAAGCTGCTGCAACTGGTCTTTTTTCAAAATCGATACAACATAATCTTCATCATATTCTCTGTAAGTTGGCATCCATAAGATCAACTTATCATATGATTCACGAATTTTTCTATCCGTTTGAACATCTTCTGCAAAAAGTTCATCATTTCTTGGATTCCCTAAAACTTCTACATTAGTTTCATTACATCCAAATATTTTTGCCATAATAGGTTTGTACATTGGGGATGATGCCACCACAAAAGAAAAAAAGTTGTAATCTATTTTCTCAAGTCCACTTTCAAGATTTCCTATTTTCTTTAACGGTGTGCCATGCCAAAGATTAACAACAATCTGACTCTTTGCCGGCTTGATAGGATATTTTCCAAAACAATAAAAAGCATACTTTGACTTCATAAAATGTTTTATACCCTTCTTATTACTTACAAACAACACATTCTTTGGTGGATTTTCCAAATACTTTTCAAAGTCATTTATGCTGACTACTATTTTGTATTCATCATTATATCCCTTATCCAAAAGATAATCATAAAATGCTTTTACATTATCTCTAAATCCTAAGTTTGAGTAAAAAAATATTAGTTTTTCATCTTTTTTTATTATTCCGTTAAGCCATGTAAGTGGCTTAAAGAATACTTTCAAAACTTCTTTATTCATTTTTTAGTCCTACTGTTTTCTTAATACTTTTGAATACAAAAATGTTCTAAATCCATTTGGAACTATACTTACAACACTTCTGGAAAGTGCGCCATACACAAAACTTCCAAATCCAATAAAGCCCATCTTCCTCTGATGTCTTTTAAATCTGAAAATAAGTGGTACATATGAAAAGCCACCACGTCTTTTATACATTTCCTCTCCGCCTCTCATATAAAGCAGATTGTCCTGCACATTGTATCCTTTATAGCCTTTATTTAACATTGTACACCACAGATTATAATCCTCAAAAAATTTATAATCTTCATAAAATCCTGCATCAACCACTGCCTGTTTTTTATACATTATACTAGGATGATTGAAAGGGCTTCTGTTTTTTGCAAACTCCACTATGTCCTTATTTTCTTCAGGCACAACTCTCATATTTTTTGTGTTTGAAATATCACCTGTAAATTCAATAATATTTGAGCCTACAATGTCTGCATTCTTTTCTTTCATGGCCTGTAACTGCTTTTCCACACGGTCATTTCTGCTAACATCGTCGCTGTCCATTCTGACTATAATGTCATTTTTACATTGAAGTATTCCATTGTTAAGTGCTTTTGCCAAACCCATATTGTGTTCAAGTCTGTAAACATTGAACAAGCCTGAATAGGTTGTTACATAATCTGCAATAACTTTATTCAGGCCTTCTGTAAGAGGTCCATCACACACTATTACAAAATCATCGGTTTTCACTGTCTGATTAAGAATACTGTCAATGGCCTCTTTTAAATATTCAGGTTTTTCTTTTATATAAACTGACATTAGCACTGAGTAATTCTCTGTCATATAAATCACCTATTTCTTATTAATAATTGCTGTTTTCTGATCTTTATCAACACCTTCTGTGTTATCCTTCATAAACATAATCTTAAAGGTCATTAATATCAACTGAATATCAGTCCACATTCTATAATGCTGTATATAATACATATCAAGTTTTAACTTGTCATAAGGTGTGGTATTGTACTTTCCATATACCTGAGCATATCCTGTAAGCCCTGCCTTAACCTTTAATCTAAAGCAAAACTCCGGTATATTTTCTTCATACTGAGCTGCTATCTCAGGTCTTTCAGGTCTTGGTCCTACTACTGACATCTGTCCTACCAGAATATTAAATACCTGTGGCAGTTCGTCCAAATGTGTTGCTCTAAGAATCTTACCAACCTTTGTAATTCTGTCATCATCTTTTGCTGCAAGTCTTGCGCCCTCTTTTTCGCAGTCAACCTTCATACTTCTAAACTTCAATATTTTAAAGACTTTCCCGTCTTTTGTAAGACGCTGCTGTGTATAGAAGATAGGACCTCTGTCCCAAATCAAATCGCATACTGCAACAATAAATGTAATAATAACAGTTGGAATGCACAAAATCAGTGCAATAATAATATCAATAAGTCGCTTTACTACTGCCTGCTCCCATTTCAATCCTTTATTTTTTGTAACCAACAATGGCGAATCAAATATATTGTTCTGCTCTGCTCCCATAATAATAATATCTGAAAGCTTTGGAGTGATGTATGCTCTCTTATCCACCATATAACACATCTTAATAATGGAATTTCTTCTCGCACTTGGTATGTCACAAAGAAGAACTGCTGAATGCTCCTTTATTAAGGAAAACAACTTCTTGTCATCTTCATCACAATGAACAGATTCAACAATCTGATATTTGTCCTCGCGTGTTTTGATTTTTTTAACCAAATTGTCCGGGTCTCTGTCACTATAAATAAGTAGCATATTCTTAGGTGGGTACAGCCATTTGTACACGCCCATGGCTATTCCTGTCCAAATCAGACAACAAAGCAGGTTGTCAAAACTCATTCCGATAATTGGAGCTGGATTTACTAATTTCAAAGATAACATGGATATCTGTAAATACATAATCAAATTGGTAAATAGCAACGCCAATATCTGAGAGAACACCAAATTGGAATACTGCAATCTTCCTAATTTAAACGCTCCATATACCTGTCCGAATACTGTAAACATTAATGCATATACAAACAATAAAACCAAATGTCCTTTAAAGAAAAAGGCTCTGTCCATTCCGCTACTATAGTGATGGTCCCATGTATACCAGAATATGATTGTCTGTGCTGTTATAACTATTGCAAGAAGCACTAACACCATAATTCTTCTAAATGCTCTTGATTGTTTCATTTCATCTCCTAAAACATAAGCTGGCTTGCAACATTCCGTAACACACAACACCAGCTCATAAACTTTCTTAATTTTACCAAAGCCACTATTATTTGTCAATTAATGACAGTCTTTGTGACTGTTATTTGCTTTGTTTTTTTACTATTATGTAGTATAATGAATAAAATCTGTGTAAATTCTATGTTTTTATACACATTGTTTTTTGATTTACAATACGCTCAAAATTGTAAATCATTTATTTAAGGAGGTACTTATGAGTAAAAATAAAACTTCATCGGATATCAAAACAGGATATTACGGTTATAGTTCAGAAACAGATAGAAGTCAAAAAAATACCCAAAAGCGAAACAAAGCCCTTATTATTATCGGCATTATTTTATTTATTATACAATTAGGATTGTCAGTTGTTGATGTATATTTATGCATTAAGAACCCTATAATTTCAGGACTTAATATTTTCAAAATTATACTTATTTGTTCAATTGCAGTTTTGATATTATTATTGGCACTTGTTTTATTCCTATTATCCAAACAAAAAAACGCACAGGTTGGAGCAATTGTTATTTCAATATTTGTTTGCATTATTCTTGCATTTACAATGTATTTTATATTGAGAGTTGATACCTTTTTAAACAAATACTCTGACGGAAAAGAACTTGATGAAAATCCGTTTGTTGTTTTTGTATCAGCCAATGACACTTTTGGAGAATTAAATAACAAGACTTTGGGACGTTCAGATACAAATATTTTGGCTGTAGTTAATCCAAAAACTCACAATGTTTTGATGATTTCAACACCTAGAGATTATTACGTTCCTGTTCAGGCAAAAATTGTTGCACCGGAATCTTATGACAAACTTACTCACGTTGGTCTTTATGGGAACGGTACTGCAAAGAATTCTGATGGAACTAAAGCCACGGTATCAGACTGGCAGTGGGCATATCAGGTATCATGGAATCCAGGCAACAAGGCTTTAATGGATACACTAAAATACTTATACAATTTCCAAATTGACAAAGAGCATTACCACTATGTAAAACTTAACTTTACAGGATTTGCAGAATTAATAGATGCTTTAGGCGGTGTTACTGTCAATGTTGATAAACCATTTTCTACAACAACCTATGCATCATATGGCAACGAAGATACCGGTGAGCGTAAAACATACACATACACAAAAGGCAAAATGAAAATGGACGGTGCAACTGCACTTACATTTGCCAGAGAACGTCACTCTTTTGGGAATGGTGATATGCAGCGAAACAAAAATCAGGTTAAAGTATTAAAAGCCATTGAGAAGAAAGCAATGAGTGGAAATACTTTACTTCATGTTGACAATGTTTTAGACGCTGTTGAAAACAGTTTCTCTACAGATATGGATATTTCTTCATCAGTTAACCTGTTTGAAGATGCCGGATCAGATGGTTGGAACATTATGTCATTCGGTGTTATCGGTACTCCTTCAAGAGATATTTGTACTTACACAGGAACTTCCCTTTCTGTAGTTTTACAAAATCAGGATTCAATTAACCGTGCAACAAATCTTATTAATATGACATTGCAGGGAAAAGATAAAAAAGAAATAAAGAAAACAATTAAGCAATATAATAAAGAACAGGTTGAATAAATCTGCTACTAAATTTTTATTATTAGGAGATTATTATGAAAAAGATTATTTTAACAGGCGGCGGTACTGCCGGTCATGTGACGCCAAACATTGCTTTGGTTAACGACTTAAAAGAGGCAGGATTTACTATCAAATATATCGGGTCAGCCGGTGGAATGGAAACTCAACTGGTAAAAGATGCAGGACTTGACTATGTAGGCATTTCTTCCGGAAAACTTCGTCGTTACTTTAGCTGGAAAAATTTTTCTGATCCTTTTAGGGTATTAAAAGGATACTTTCAGGCGAAAAAGATTATTAAAAAATTCAAACCTGATGTTGTTTTTTCAAAAGGTGGTTTTGTTACAGTTCCTGTAGTTTTTGCAGCTGCTAAATACAAAGTTCCTGTTATTATTCACGAGTCAGATATGACTCCGGGACTTGCCAACAGGCTTGCCATTAAAAAGGCAACAAAAGTATGCCACAACTTCCCTGAAACAGCAAAGTATCTGGGAAACAAGGCTGTACACACTGGTTCGCCTATTAGAGCTGAGTTATTTAAAGGGAACAAAATTGTAGCTCTTGATATGTGTGGATTTACAGGCAACAAACCGGTTATTATGGTTACCGGTGGAAGCCTTGGTGCCGAAAATGTAAACAAACTTGTAAGGGCTGCTCTTCCTGAATTATTAAAAGACTTTCAGGTTGCCCACCTTTGCGGGAAAGGAAAAGTTGATAATGATTTAGTTGGTACAAAGGGATACGCCCAGTTTGAATATATCAGCGATGAAATGAAAGATTTCTTTGCAATGGCAGATATTATTATTTCAAGAGCCGGTGCAAACAGTATTTGTGAAATATCAGCTCTTAACAAGCCAAACATTCTGATTCCACTATCTGCAAATGCCAGCCGTGGAGACCAGATTTTAAATGCAAAGTCTTACAAAAAGCAGGGCTTTAGTGAAGTCCTTGATGAAGATGTTGCCACAAAGGATGACTTAATCGAAACTGTACATAAAGTGTACAACAATAGAACCACATACATTGAAGCAATGTCCAAATCATCCGGCACAGGTGGTGTAGAAAAGATTGTCGGATTAATAAAAAATTTAAGTAAATAAATTAGCTGACAATTAATCAACAACATATTAAACAGATTAATAAACAAATTAATACGTAAAATAATTAACAAAAGAACTATATTCCGAAATAGAATATAGTTCTTTTAATTTAATCAAATAAAACCTCTCCTTAATACTACCATTATTTAAGCCGGATAATACTCTTGGAGAAAGTGCTTCTAACGCCGTTGGTTCATTAAGGCAGCGTAGCTGGCTTGATAGAACCGCTACGAGCGTTTGGCAGCGGGAGCGTGCTTTCGACAAGTTATTATCCGGCTTAAATGTGAGTATCTGGAAAGGTTTTATTTGATTAAATTTTTAACTTTTTCTGCTATTTCGGATAGTTTTTTTGTATCCTGTGTGCCAGGTGTCCATTTGATGTTGGCATCATCTTTGTCATATCTTGGAATAATGTGAATATGAAGATGGAACACTGACTGTCCTGCAACTTCACCGTTATTCTGCAAAATATTTACCCCCTGGCATCCTGTTGCTTCCTTTAATGCTGTTGCGATTTTCTTTGCAACAATATGTGCATGCACCAACAATTCATCATCAATTTCAAATACATTTGCTGCATGTGACTTTGGAATAACCAAAGCATGTCCAACCGTTGCCGGACCTGCATCAAAAATCACCTTAACCTTATCATCTTCATACAAAGTTGTTGAAGGTATTTCACCTGCTGCTATTTTACAAAATATACAATCACTCATTATCGTTCCTCCTAAAAATTATATATTAAATCTATTGTTTCCAAATTTAGGTCTATAGCAAATAAATGCAATTACAACACCTACTACTGCGCCACCAAAATGAGCCATCCAGTCAACGCCCTCTTCCATATTGCCAAATACCATCAGTATAAAGAGCAATATAAGCCTCGGTGCTGATACCTGACCCATCTGTCGTCTGTTTTTAAAAATCATAACAAGCATAATTCCAAATATTCCAAATATGGCACCAGACGCTCCAACACTGACTACCGCCTGATTTTGCCACATTTCTGCCATGGCTGAAATAACTGCTCCGCCAATGCCACACACAAAGTATGATATTACATATTTTACAGAACCATATTCTTTTTCAATCTGGTATCCCAATATTCCCAACATAAACATATTGTTCAAAATATGTTCACCACCTGAATGGACAAACATATGTGTAATAATCCTGTACCACTGACCGTCCTGAATCACTGCCGGCCAATACATTCCATATTGGTCCATAAAACTGTCTGCCGCTTCAAATCCAATATATTCCATATACAAAAACACCAGAACATTTAGGACTATCAAAACACTTGTTACAATAGGTATATTTCTTTTATTCATTATATCTACTCCATTTGCAAATACGCTCTTTGCAATAATCTGTCTAATAATTTATGAATTAAATATTTCCTTATACTCATCAAAAACAATAATATTCGGATGTTTTGTCCATTTAAACAGAAGTTTCTTTAATCGGTTTGTCTTAACATAAACAGCATCATATTCGTTCACAAGTTCCGGATTAAAAGTCTTATCCTCTATACCTGTCTTTGACATATAAATAACTTTCTCACAATCAAACTTTGATAGTACAGCCATCTGCTCTTTATCTTTGGCTCCATAATAAATAATCTTATCTACATCCATAGGACCGAAGGCTCGGTCTCTTTCATTGACAAATATCTCATCCATTTGCTTTTTGTTCTTCAAGTAAAAGTTTGGTATATTTTTAAATTCTTCCAATGCTACACTGTCATTCCATGTAAGGCTCATACCACCAAGCTGGCTGATATACTTTACATTTTCAGGAATAGTTCTAAGTAATAGTTTATTTCTATATACCTTTCCTGACTTGAAAGTGAGAAAATAGTTGTACTTATCAAAATCCAATTCTTCCAAACAGTTAATCCACTGTTCCGTAACAAAGTTATTTAACATGCTACCTACGAAAATCATTACATTTTTCTTGCCGTTTTTAGGCATCTTTTCTGTTTTAACAACATCATGTTTACCTAACACAAGGAACGCGCATTCTTTCTTAGCAGCATCATTTTCATCGTACGTACAGAACTTTTCAAGGAATTCTGTTTCGTCATAATTTTTATCTGCCAAAATGGCATCCATTAAAGACGATGCATCATAAACTGTTGTAAATGGCAGTTCATCAAAGTCAAAGTACACACCTCTGTCTCTAAAATATTCATCCTTGTCATATGCAAATAAAATAATTTTCTTTTTTGTATTTGCAAAATCAAAGAATACTGATGAATAATCAGTTATTAAAACATCACAGCAATTTAAGAAATCATATGTTTCATATTTTGCAGGGATAGTTTTAATGTTTTTAAACTTACCTAAATCTACTGTTCCTTTTAAGTATGGATGTAGATTTACATAAAACTCCTGATTTTCATTTAAATGGCTGTCTATATAATTAAGATTTTCAATAATCTCATCAGTTCCTACAGCCTCATTTAAAGAACCTCTCCATGTTGGAAGATAAGCAATTACCTGCTTTTTCTCCAACTGCTCTTCTTTTATAATCTTCTCATTTGGCTTTTCAAAAAATACTGAATTTCTTGGATAACCTGCCAGCATTATATTATTTTGACTTATGTTTTCAAGCATATAATCTCTTAACATATGCTCTTTCATATATTCACTTGGATATAATACATAGTCTGCTATACGGAAATTCTTCTGAAGATTTCCAATACGATGCATCTCATCGTGGGAACTTCTACCCAATGTCTTTAAAGGTGTTCCATGCCATGTATTAAAATATATCTGCTCAGGCTTTTTAATATAATATACCGGTAAACTTGTATCCGTAAACAGATATTTCGCTGTAGCAAGCAACTGCAAATACTCTTTTGACTCAAACTTTACAAGATTTACATTTGTCATATTGTAAAAATCAAGCTTTGTATTAAATTCTTTTACTCTTTTTTTGTCTACATTAAGATAAAATTTGTAATCTTTATATCTGTCATCAAAGTACATTGCCTTTAACAGATAAAACATATTTCCATTGCAGTCAGTTCCATGCTGTGGATCTATGAAAATGATCTTTTCATTTACTGCCATAGTTCTGTAGCTGTTATATTTTGCTCCCTTATCAAATGTTGTTGGTGCAATCTTTGATACCTCTTTTCTAAACTTAACCAAGGCATGTTCCCAAAATCCTCTTTGAGCATTTTGCTCTTCTTTTTTTGCTGCCTCAACAACTTCTTTGTCTTCTTTTATATCTTCATTAAAACGCTTCTCCCAATATTTTGAATTGTAATAATCCTTTGGACTCTTATCCTCATAATGTTCAAAATAAAGTGTATGTTCTTTATAATCAGGGAATCTGCTTTCTAAATACTCTATTGATTCTTTATAAAACTTTTTCTTCAAATCAAGTTCATGTAAAAATACAGGTCTTTCCCAACGGATAATAATATGATTTAATACAGTGTACAGCACATAATCATACAACGCTTCCTCGCCGTGCACCTCTTTTACACAATCATAAAAACTGTCCATCACAGGAAAAACATCAAAAAACTTTTTATTAAATGTGTTTGTAACTGAACCTTCTCTTAAAGTTCTATAATAATACAATGCTCTGTCAACCTTTGAAATTTTACCTGCATACAGATAATTTTTGTACGTAAATAGCAAATCCTCAAAGATCATAAAAGGCTCAAATCTTACATGATGCTCTTCAATCATAGAACGTTTAAAAATCTTATTCCATATATATGGAACGCCTTTTATAATCATATCCGGACTTTCCACAAATGATTTCCCAAAGACTTCCATATTGCCAACGTTAAAGTCCAGTGTTGTCCTTCCGTACAGTTTGGAATATCCTGAAACAACAATATCAGCCTCATCTTCTTTTGCCTTTTTGTACAACTGCTCATACATTGTAATATCTACAAAGTCATCGCTGTCAACAAATCCTATGTATTCACCTGTTGCTTTATCAAGACCTATGTTTCTTGCCTTGGACACACCACCATTTGGTACCACCAGTGATACAATTTTGTCAGGATATTTTTCTACGAATTTGTCAATTATTTCCTGACTATTATCCGGGCTTCCATCATTTACCACAATAATTTCTATACCATTTATTGTCTGTTTTACCAGACTGTTTAAACATCTTTCAATGTACTTTTCTACATTATACACCGGTACTATAACGCTTATTTTTTTCATATTGATCTCCCTTTTCAATTTTTGCTTTTTTTCCTAGTTTAAATATTTTATTTACAGTTACATCAAATATTTTCAGGCCTGATACAAATGTTAAAAGAACTGATGCCGTCAGACAAAACAGAACTAACGCCCAGTCACTTATCTGCATTGTATCATATATATGATATTCTTTTAATATCTCCAATAAAATTTTATGTACAATATATATGGAAAGTGTTCTCCTTCCTATTTTTGAAAACACGGTTTTTCTTTTTGGTATTAAAAGCATTACCAATGCTATCATTACCAATGCCGTTATCATCAAAATAAATCTAATTAAAATAGGCTGACCGATTTCAACTTTGTCCTCAACCATGAAATATCCTTTATCACCAAAAATCATTGGTTCAACGTATAAAATGGCATCTTTGGCATAAGCGACAACTGCAACTACTGCTACAATGCCCATGGTTCCAATAACTTTTGCTTTATTTCCTATTTTATTTATTATTCTTCCATCAAAATAATATCCAAGCATAAAAAACGGAAAATATATCAATGTCCTTGACATGACAAGTGTGGAATCAATTCCATCTTCCACGCCAACCAGTAGTGCAAGAACTGTAGTTATAATAATACATACAGGTCTTCTTACCTTTGCAAACAGTGGTAACAGTACATACCACCAAAACATTGCAAGTAAATACCACGGTGCCCCAGGTTCATAGAACAAAGAGAAAACAGCATCGTCGTGATTGAAACCTAAATCTATTGTATATAGTATTAATTTAAAAATTATATATAAACCTACAAATCCAAACAACTTATTTACATTGTGGGTTCCTTTTTTCACATAGTTTTTTGAAAAAAAACCTGCCACAAATACAAATGCCGGCATATGAAATAAATATATTGTATAAAACAACACACTTAAAACATCATTATTTTCTCTTACCGGAAGTATTACATGTCCAAGCACTACCAAAAATATAAGCACTGCCTTCATGTTATCCCAATAATCAATTCTCTTACTCATCTTAATGTTTCATCCTCTTTAGATTTTCTCTTATATACTTAAAGGTTTCTTCTTCGCCCTTTTCACTAAGCATAACCAACAGTTCCTCAAGTTGCCCGCTGGTTTTTGGATTAATACTTCTGTTCAATTTTCCACGGTTAAAATACTCTAAAGCATCATTATCCGTGTATTTTTCTTTATTGTATATTTTACTGGCTGCCACTCTGTCACAAAACATTTCAACCACATATTTATATGGCATCTCTATTGGCTTGTACACCTTTGTTTCTATGTCAATATCTCTCCAATATTCAAAATGGTGTTTATTTCTGCCCTTGTGGTGCATCCATGCTTTGGAACATCCTATATCCTCACGCTCACCCTCGTTTGGGCTGCGCATACCGGTATAGTATTTTACTCCCGGCACAAACTCTACCAAAGAATATTTTGAAAGATCATGTCTTAACCCCTGCCACAATATGCCTGCTTTTTTGCAATGTTTTATTACCGTATGCCTGTGCTTTGTAACAGTTTTAAAATGTCCTACAAAACGTTTAAATGTATTCATTTAACCTTTTCCTTTAAAAAATACTCTACCTTTTAGTATACCATAACTATATAAATTTTACAAAAATATTACAATTTTTCGAAAGGTTATTTTCTATTGTTATTGCTTATTTGTCCCACCATTGTTCATGCACTGTTAGGACAAGCATTTTGGCACTATGTTTTATATTGATATTTCATTTAAAATATACTGTGTATATAATTTTACAATATCAATGTCGGTACACTGATAAAGCATTCTTGCTCCAACGGCATCTTCAATCTCATTAAATACTACTTTATTGTGATGAAAAATAAAGTCGATTCCACCATAGTCTATGTTTAATTTTTCAAGAATTTTTTCCACCATTGATATTTCATAATCATTCAGAATATACTCCCTGACTTTTCCTCCAAGGCTAAAGTTACTTTTAAAACTGTCTTTTGAGGTTCTAAGTACCGCCTTAACTATTTTGTTTCCCATCACGTACACTCTTACGTCTTTTCCCAAATCTGAACATGGTTTTTGAATCACATAGTCGCCTTCAATACAGGATAATGCCTGCTTTTCTTCAGCGTCGTTTTTTACCATAAATACTTCACTTCCACCATGTCCTTTGCAACTTTTAATAATGTATGGATAAGCAAAAGTTTGATTTTCTTCATCTTCAATTATGTCCATATAGGTCACCACACCCTTTAGAAACAAATAGTTTTCCTTTTTATTGTTGGCAATTTTTGTTACTTTACTATTGTTAAAAACTCTTATACCATTTATCTCCAAAGCTTTTGCAATAAGCCAGTTTCTGCTACGGTTTATGGCAAAAATAATTTTTTCTCCATTTTGCGTACTCTCCAAAAGACCTGCAACCCACTTTGCATAATCATTTATCTCTTCAACTATAACCAGCCTAATTTCAATATTATATGGTAAAAAATCTTCCTGAAACATTGTCACAAAGCTTTTATTTTTTTCTATATCCACCTTGGAATACAATATTAATCCAACCTGCTTATTTGTCATTGTCTTCTGATACTTTCTTTTTTATATATTTCATAATATGTTCAGCCACATTTACTCCTGTACAGTCATAAATATTTTTAAAATGTGCATTGGAGTTGACCTCGCACAGCACCGGCTCATTGTCTTTTCCAAACAAAATATCCACACCTGCAAAATCAAGATTTAATTCTCTACACACATCAATTGCCATCTGCTTTTGCTCCGGTGTTGGCTCGTACTTTTTCATCTTTCCACCATTGGTAATGTTTGCCCTGAAATCCTTGTCATTCACTCTCTCCATGGCTGTTACCACTTCATCGCCAACTACATGGATACGCACGTCACGTCCCTTAGAACTTTCAATGTATTCCTGCATAACAAATTTGTCGTGACCAATATCCTTTATTTTTTCTACAGCTTCATAATAATTATTTACCAAATATACCTGTTCTCCAAAAGAGCCATTATTTTCCTTTATCACCATTGGGTATCCAATGTTTCCCTCAACCTGTAGTACAAAAGTGTAATCTTTATATTCTTTGTCAAATGTCATAGGAGCAATATATGTTTTTGGCATTTTAATATTTTTATTTCTAAGTTTTATAAATGTAAGAGCCTTACTGTCACAGGCCTCAATGCCTTCTGCACTGTTAAAAACCCTGAATCCTTCCCTTTCAAGCATTCTTGCAAGATTAATATCCTTATCCCAAAATAAAACGAACTCCGGTCTTGTATTCCAATTAATATTTTGTGGATTGGCAGGAAGAATAGAATCCAATTGATCATTTGGAATCTTTCTAAGACTGTAGCCTTCCTTTCCTGCTGCCTCAATTAACCAGTTATAAATCTCCTCAAACTTCTCGCTTTGCAAATACCCATTTACCACCAACCATGCTGTTTTCATTTATATCACCTTTTCTTTCTTATAATATTAATTATTCTATACTGCTAATTTGGTTTTATCTTAATTTTATAAATACCTGAAAAAGATATATTTTCTTCATAACGTCAAAGAACGGTTAAGGCCCCCTTGCCATTAACCGTTCCGGACTGAAAAATATGTTAGTATACTTATGAGTCTTAGGAGAGACCTATAAGTAATCGGTACTACTCTTCCATTATAACAAATTCTTTTTATTAATCAACATACTTTTTTCTTTTACTTGTTTTATTTTTATGCTAAAATGAAGATAGTTTTTGCATAGGAGGTTATTTTATGTATTTTAAGAACAATACCCATACAACAATTATGAGCAAATTTATTATTTTGGCAATTATGCTGGTTAGCATTTTCTCATTTGCAGGATGTGGCTCTAGCTCAGGCAATAAATCTCAGGAAACACAGTTAGAAACTCCTGTCCCTGTATCAAAAGTTTCCAGCAGTGGTTCAGTCGAAAAAGTTGCTTCAGGCAATGTTAAAATAAAAAATATTCGCAAAGTTAAATTTAATACTAAGCACAAATCAATTGCAAAATACGAGCAGAAAAATAAAGATACAGAAAACGAGAACTACAATGTAGCTTCTGACAACAGCGGCTACTCATATTTAAGTTATTCTTTTAACAAAGAAAATGCTCCAACTTTTTATGGTGTAAAAGTTGTTCCTACTGATGTGAATGCTATTTTGCAGTACACCTTTAAAGATGACAAGTTGAAAGAAACCCTTATTCAGTATGGCAACATTTCAAAAGACGCATACACTAATATTGTAAACAACATCAAAAGCACTTACAAAAACCCAACTTATACATCTGAATTGTCAAATGGTCAGGTAGAAAACTGGTGGAAAACAAAAGATGTAACTTTACGTGCTGTTTACCAACAGACAGGTGTTAGCGTATTTATTACACAAAATTAACGACAACTAAAACAACTCTTTTCACAAAGGGTTGTTTTTCTTTATTATAGAATTTCAGGAGGTGGCTTAATGTCATATGCAGATTATATTCAGGCTTCAAAACTTGGCAAAAAAGATTACCAGTCCAAATTAATGGAAGGAAAAAGCCCTACACTGGAGGTATTGGATGATATTCTTCATACTACTAAAGATTATCGTGAAGTTTCATTAGGTCTTGTGGAAATTCCCCTAGATCAGATTGTCGGAACCAAAACTGCTGCCAGAAGCAGTTCATTTTCCAGCAATTTTATGCCTATACTGGATGCGTCATCGGAGTTCGCTACCAAATGGAGTGTACTGTGTGATGCGCAAGCAGAAGAAGGTATTAAAGATCCTATAACCGCTTATGAATATATGAACAAATTCTACGTTTTGGAAGGCAACAAACGTGTCAGCGTTTTAAAATACTTTGATGCCGTTTCCATATCGGGAAATGTTACCAGAATTCTTCCAAGAAAATCTGATGATTATCCTGTGAAACTATATTATGAATTTGTTGATTTTTATAATCTGTCTCAGGTTAATTATTTATATATGTCAAAGCTTGGCAATTTTGCCAAATTGCAGTTTGAGATAAAGGGAAATGAAGACGAAGCCTGGTCATCTGATGATAAAATGAATTTCCGTTCAATGTATCAGAATTTTAGATCCAGATATGAACTTCTTGGTGGCAACCAGCTTGACCGTATCACATGTGGAGATGCTTTTCTGGCATTTATACAGCTATATGGTTATGTCCCTCTACTTGAAAAAAATGAAAAGCAGGTTAATGAACTTATAGAATTAAACTTTAAAGAATTTAAACTGATGTCTGATAAGGAAGTTGATTTACGTATGACTACTTCCACTAAAAAAGCTTCAGTTTTCAGCAAGTTTTTGTCTACCGGCACAAAACATTTAAAAATTGCTTTCATATATGAAAAAACCATTGCTTCATCATCATGGACTTACTCTCATGAGCTTGGCAGGTTACATTTAGATGAAGTATTTAATGATCAGGTCAGTTCAATATACTATGACAATATCAATTCTAAAAATATTGATGATGCCATAAACGATGCAATTAAAAATAATTGTACTTTGATTTTTACAACTTCGCCAACTTTTTCAAAGGCAAGTTTAAAGGCTGCCATAGCCAATCCAAAGATTACAATTTTAAACTGTTCACTTCACGACCCACATAGTTCAATGCGTACTTACTACGCCAGAATGTACGAGGCCAAATTTATTATGGGAGCTGTAGCAGGGGCGATGTCTGAACATGACCGTATAGCATACATTGCTGACTATCCTATATATGGCACAATTGCCAACATCAACGCTTTTGGCCTTGGCGTAAAAATGACCAATCCACGTGCAAAACTACACCTGTTGTGGAGTTGCCTAAAAGATGTAAATATTGAAGATCAAATTAAAGAATTAAAGCCTGACTGTGTTTCAGACAAGGACTTATCTGTTCCTGAAGCCGGCACAAGAAATTATGGCTTATATAAAGTTTTTCCTGAAGGAATCTGGAATCTGGGTATTTCAATTTACAATTGGGGTGGTTTTTATGAGCAGTTTGTTCGTGCAGTGCTGGATGGCACATGGAAAGCTGATGATTCAAAAAATGCCCAGGCCATTAACTACTGGTGGGGCATGGCTGAAAATGCCGTGGAGGTAATACCTTCACAGTGGCTTCCTGAAGGTGTAAAGCGACTTATTGACTTGCTTAGCAAAACCATTTGTTCAGGAGATTTTAATCCTTTTTCAGGCATTATATATTCTCAGGACAAAACCATTAGAAACCGTGCAAATCAGACTTTATCTCCTACAGACATTATTACCATGGACTGGTTATCAGACAATATTATTGGAGAAATTCCTGTTATTGAAGAATTAGAAGAAGATGCAAAACCTGTAGCAATGAAGCAGGGATTGGATTCTTAGAGAGGTGACACATGAAAATTTTATTTATATCAGATGAAGAATCCAAATACTATTGGGACCATTATTCACCTGAACAATTTGAAGATGTAGACTTAATTGTATCCTGTGGAGACTTAGCACCTCAATATCTTTCATTCCTTGTGACTTTATCCAAGGTTCCTGTTTACTATGTTCACGGAAACCACGATGGATGTTACAAATCAACGCCACCTGAGGGATGTATTTGTATTGACGATGACATAGTGGATTTTAATGGCGTTAGAATCATGGGATTAGGTGGTTCCATGCGTTACTGCCCGGGAGATTTTCAATACACTGAAAGGCAGATGCGAAAAAGATACAACAAGCTTCGTTCAAAGTTGTTTTTCAAAAAAGGAATTGACATCCTGGTATGTCATTCTCCTGCAAAGGGCATCAATGACGGTACAGATTTACCCCACACTGGTTTTTCTGTTTTCAAAGACATCATGGAAAAATACAAGCCAAAATATTTTGTTCACGGCCACATACATAAGTCATATTCTCACAACTTCAAGCGGTTCGATTCCTTTATGGACACAACCATTGTAAACGCCTGCGAACGCTGCATTGTGGAATACAAAGAAAAATAAAAGACCTATCTGAAAGATTACTATTGTTATAATTTAAGGCAGGTAATAGCCTTGGAGAAAGTGCTTCTAACGCCGTCGGTTCATTAAGGCAGCATAGCTGGCTTGATAGAACCGCTACGAGCGTTTGGCAGCGGGAGCGTGCTTTCGACAAGTTATTACCTGACTTAAATTTGTAACATGTAACCCTATGATAGGTCTTTTATTTTTTCTTTGTTTCGAGCCAGAATGCCGGACGTATGTTGATTTTTGTGGTGTTTACACAATAGCCGTAATCCATTACATTTCCGTAAGAAACGAACTGAGCTGTATTTTGATTTCCACCTGGTCCTATTAACCACCAGTCTCTTAAGAAATTGCTCAACATGGATTTGTATTTTTCTGCCTGATTGGCATTTAATAAGAAAATCTTGTCTGTTGTTGATTTTCCACCTTTTGTATTATATTTTTCATTGTCTGTTACAGTAATCTTTGTGTCCACAAATGTTTCTTTCATTTCAGGATAGAAAGCTACATCCATAAAATATGAGTTAAGGAAAGTTCTGATAGTACTTTCTTCCCAAGTTACATCCACGTCTCTGTCATTGTATGGATAACCACTGACCGGTTCAGACTTGACCATTAGGAATTTGCTACCCTTTTTGTCTACGATTAACCATTTGTACTGACCATACAATACGCTATCGCCTATTTCAGAATTTTTAATATTTTTAAGTTCAAGGTTTGTAAGCTGTGCCTTTGAATCCTTGTAATCTTCTATATCTCTTAAAGCATTCTTAGCATTCTCATAATCGTTTGATTTTTTCTTCTGAATGCCATATTCATACTTGCTTTCCTGATATCTACTCTCACTGTCCTTATAATCACCTAAATTATAAAACATCTTGTAAGATTTTTCGTATTTTCCTATCTTTTCAAAGAAAGAAGCTCTTGCATATCTGCCCGGTACTGTTTTTAGATAAACAGTTCCAACGATTCCAACCACTAAAACAATAGCTATAACTGCATAAACAACTTTTCTCTTTGTGCTTAAACCTTTGCTTTCCTCTTCTTCCTGTTTTTTCTTTTTATTCTGTGCCTGCTGCTCCTTTACTTTTTTTCTAAAAGGTTCAGCCTTTTTCTTATATTCTTCACATAACTGTTGTGAGTCCTCATACTCACCTAATTCTTCAAAAAGCTTTGCAATAGCTTCGTATATTTCTGCTGGTTCCTTATCTCTTAATAAACATTTTGCAGACTCTGCCAATGTCTTTGCATATTCATACTTTTCTTCATCTGAATTAAAGACCATTGCTGTCTTTTCTTTTGCTTTTGCCTTTGCCATAGACACCTCCATTATTGTATCTTTTATAATTATACACAGTTATGGATATTTTTCAATGTTACCCGTAAATTACCTTTTCAGCCATTTACCTTTTTTATATATTTTTCCATATAAAAAACGTGACATATAATCCTATGTGCCACTGAAGTCACATTATATATACCGTCACGTTTTTATTCTAAAACCACTGTAAAACTATCATCAATATAACAGTCAACAACATTATAGCCAACATTATTCTTGCTACTATCATCTGAGTTTTTGTTGTTTTTGCAGGTTTTTCTTTATTAAATCCGCTCTCTTTTAGCAACTCTTTTGCCTTGGACCATTGGTCATCCTCCACAAGTATCTTTTTATATAATGCAAGGTCTGAACCGTATATCCTAAAAGAATCCCCTGCTCCATCAGCCTGTATGCTTGTTTTTATATTATTTTCTTCTAATAAACCTATAGCCATCTGTAAGTCAATTTCACTGCTTGTTCCAAATACTTCTTTCATAGCCAAGTCCTCCCTTAACTTTTTTACTAACTATAGTTCTAATGTAATAATTAGTCAATGTTTAGGGCAAAGATTTTATTTATTCTTTTTTATTATTAACAGAACCATTTCTCCTACAAATACTGTAACAACATATGAACATAATGCCCAAAAGATTCCCGGAACAATAAACAAATACACAAGCACAGGAATAATACCCGCATATGCCCAAATGTTAATTATCCAAAACTTTCTCACTCTTTCATTATTTGTTCTTTCATTTGATATAAAGAACAATATAATGCTTATGCATATACATAATGCATATATAATTTTTGCAGCTTTCATATAATTGTCCATAAAGTTCTGTTCTATATTCCATGTCAGGAACATATCAATAAATAAAATTACGATTCCAATAATACTAAAACATGTTGCAACCGAAAACAAAACTTTATTGTCATTTTTATGTTCTTTTCCTGTTAATATATAATCCGTTGTTGTATTAAAGTAACTTGCTATTAACACAATCATGTCTGCTTTGGGAATGTCTTTTCCATCTTTCCAGTCATAAATCTCTTGTGTGGGGATTCCAACGTTCTTTCCAAACTCCTCTATAGAATCTCCTCTTTCCTTTAATAATTGAAAAATTCTATCTGATATATTCATTGCTTCTCTCCATTATAAATAGTAATATATTTTTACACCTTTTTGTGATTTTTAAATTTAATCGTACAACTTGCTGTTTTTTTCATAGTATAATATCTCAATCCTCCAAAAATTGAAAAATAACTTACATAAACTGTCATTTTTGCAACACTGTTTTTACCATCAGTCTTCTTTAGCATAATCGCTGGTTTTATTTGCCATGATTTATCATCTGTTTCTTTGATTGTTTCACTATTTTTCTCATCAACCAGAATATTTGCCTCTATTGGTATTATGTTTACACTTTCTGCATCCTTATAAACATAGCATCCCATATTATGTTGTGAGTCACTTGACTCTTCTACATCAAAAAAATTCTGAACATTTTCTATATTTTCGTATTCATATGCTCAATATTTTTTGCCTAAATGGTATGTTTTTTTACTTAAAATGTAAATAAAAATTTCCTAAGTGTATATTGTTTTCACCTAAATGGTAATTGCTAATCCCTGTATCACTCTTTATTTTCACAGAAACTTCCCCCATTTTCTCACCGTTATTTCTTAACTTTTTATTATATTTTTTAGAAATTTTTATATTACGTTCTTATACACAATATAAATTACAAAAGAAAAAAATTGCTACCTCATTAATCAAATTAATGAAATAGCAATCTTTTCTTTAATGAAACTTTGCATGTTACCGACACTCTTGCCTTTAACATCTTACTTATGTATATAAAATTTTTAATCCATCGATTCTATTGCTGAATAATCATATATATCTGTCATTTCAACGTAATCATCATTAGAATAATAATCTCCCTCTCCTACATCTTCTTCCAAAATAATATCATCTGTTAAATTTTCATCATCAAGAGTTATTCTTCTAATTGTTTCACTTCCCATCTTTCCCCTTACTGCATAAATACCATTTCTGTTTTCAGCTCCATACAAACCAACTGAACCCGTAATTTCACCGATATATTTAACACCTGAATCTGTATATTCATATACAGCATTTGACCGGTCTGCCTCATTTGTTCCATAGGAAATAATCAATTCATATGTGCCATTGTGATCTATATCATACAATCCATAACTAGCACTGTAATAATCATCGTCTCCTTCTTCGTATTCCTTAAGAATATCTGAATATGCCTCATTATAATCAATATGCTTAAAAGTACCGTCTTCATTTTGGATTATTGAATAATAACCTTCTTTATTTTTCCATATATTATATTGTTTTGTATAATACTCTTCAAAATTATCCATAGCTCCCGTCGGTGGATCACTAAAAGACATAATGCAATCTGCAAGAGACTGTAAATCAACCTTATCTTTTGAACCTGCTTTTTTAGTTAAACTCTTCTGTTCATTTTCATATTCCTGAAAAGCTTTTCCAATAAGCCCATCTATCAAAATCATATCCCGTTCTTCACCATCAAATTTTAAAGCACTTGGTTCAAATGTATTTTTACTTCTATCAATATCAAATTGAAGAACAACCTTAACCTCTTTGTCATTGAATGTACATCCTCCTGTAAATTCAACGATATCGCACTTTTCCTTTGTTTTAGTGGCACCCGATTCTGTGGTCTCTAATACACGTTCTCCCTTAAAGAACTCCCACTTCGGATTAGAAAAGAAATACTTAAATGCATCACCATATGTAAGATCCGAATAATATTTATTTTTTGTTTCCTTTACTAATTTTACATATTTATTTTCCTTTGTTCCTTCTCCACTGTATTTCGAGCTTTCACTTGAGCAACCTGTCATGGAAAATACTAATATACAACTTAACATTATTGCCAAAATTTTACGCATATCTCCATCATCTCCTTTTACAATAAATTTATTCTTCAGGTAAGTTTGTAACTTGTTTTAAATAGTCTACAAATTCAACTGCATCACTTTTAAACGCTGAATAGATTTCTGCTTCCATACCGTTTTTTAATGTAATAGTAATTTTGCTGTTTCGTCCTGCCCACAAAAAAATTAAAGCTGCTATTCCAAAATAAAATTCTAATGAAGCAATACCTACAACGCAAAGCAATACCACTGCATATAAAAAGTAATTTGCTATTTTAGTACTTAACTGAATACCGGTTATATCGTTTAAATACATTTTAGGTACAGCATTGTACTTTTCAGGAATCATATTTACTTCCATCATTTCGTTATCAATCTTTATATTGGTAACTCTTTTTCTAAAAACCTCCGAAGTCTTGACTCCCCTTGTTGAAATTAATTGGAATTCCTTCGCCTGACCTTCCTGCGATTGATTTTCCTGTTGGCTATTTTCTGTGCAATTATCCTCTGCCATGATTGTTTCCTCCCTTGTATATGATATATACAATTTTATCATATGGCATAGTACCTTTTTTTCAACAACTGACCCCTTGGGAGATGCGACAATCGTCGCACTACCCACCACTTTAATGAGTCACATACAGCTCGATTTCACTTCGTTCCATCTCGCTGATGCGACATTCGTCGCTTACCCACTACTTTAATGAGTCACATACAGCTCGATTACGCTTTGCTTCATCTCGCTGATGCGACATTCGTCGCATCAAATAAAAAAAGAATATGCTGTAGTGAAAGCAAGCTTTCCTTACAGCATATTCTTTTTTTATTTATATGTGACTCATTGTTTACGCACAAAGAAAAAGTACCACCCCAGGCAATTTAATGTCCGAAACGGTACCCGCAAGTGCGCCTCCAGGGGCTCGAACCCTGCACACCCTGAAAGCCCTAGAGCATTTTATATCAGTTTATTAAACATTATTTTGTGTTATAAAAATGCCCACAATACCTTTGTTTATCGGGCATTGCGGGCAATATAAAACATTATGGTATTTTATAATAAAATGTAAAAAGTTCAAGTGTTTGTGGGAAGGATTTTAGGTTTTATACTTAATTAATACATTTATTTGTAATAATAATAAGTTATCCATTTTTCTCTTTTTATTCCAAATAATAGCTATCTTCTATGCAAAGAATGATGAAATTAGTACTATTACAATTCCTATCCTACAACATTTTATTAATATCATTCATCAATTCTAACTTCTTTTTCTAGAAAATATTAATAATAGAATTAATATTGTATCAATAAAAAACATAATTACTGTATATTGTGTTTTCCAAAAGAAATCATCCATTATAATACTCATAAAATTAAACAAACAAATTAAAATTGATATTATCATTATCAAAAGGATAACGATTTTTTTCTTTTCAACTTTCATTATTTTACTCCTCCTTCAATTTTTGTATTATGTTCAAAATATTTAGCTGATTATTATCTTTTATTTTCCCTTTTAGGCATTTATTTTTAGATGCTACATCTAATAGTATTTTCTTCATCTCATTTGCTGACTTTATTTCTTCACTCATACTATATATTATTGCACAGGCCTTTGCAACATATGGCACAGCAAAAGAAGTTCCACCCATATAAGAAACTTTATTATCTTTTGTTAAGCATAAAATATCCGTTCCTGGTGCTACAATATCAACACTTTCACCATAGTTAGAAGTAGTACTTAAACATCCATCACATCTAAAACTTCCTACCGTAACAACATTATTAAAATTATAACTACTAGGATACATTTTCACTTCATCTATGTCTAAATTATAATTACCAGCCGCTACCACAAAAAGCATATTAGATTCTTTTATTACCTTTTTCAATTTTAAGTTCTCTTTAAACATAAGCAAACTTACAACACAAATTTCAGCCCCATTTTCTTGAGCATAAAGTATAGCGTCTACCAAGTCATCACACTCCCCATCATTACCTTGTTGCATGATTTTTAATGGCATAAATTCAATAAACTCGTTTTCTTCAAAATTACCATCTTCTGTTGAATTTGTACATAGTATATTGGCTATACTTGTACCATGACTTGTATCCTCCCTAGAAAACAATTCAGTGTTGTTATCTTTAAAATTATATCCACATATGTCATCCACATACCCATTTGCATCGTTATCAATATTATCTATCTTTTCATCAGTATTTTTCCACAAATGTCTTTTTAAAATAGCATTTTCAATATTAATTCCTGAATCAATAACTGCAATAGTACATTTACGATATTTTAAATATTCATTTAAATCAACCATTGAAATATCCATTTTCTTGTTAGCAATAGCTTTTTTATCAATCCAATCAATATCATCATCAATAAACATTTTGAATTTCCCATTATTATTATATTCCCACTGAATGATTCTTTTATCTTTCAAAGCAAATTTCGTTATGGTACTTTCATTGTTTTCTATCTCATTACTTTCTTTTTCGTTTTTCGCAATATTATCCTTATCTTTGGAATGATTAGTCTGAATTATCATAATGCATATGCATAATATGCTAAACATAAATGTTAAAAAAAACCATTTTACTTTTTTTGTTCTCATTGGCTATATTTTTTTCCCTAATCCCTTAACAATTGTATAATAATCTCCTGCATCCTTGTATGCAAAATACGCATCAATGTAATAATTTGCTGCCGCGACAGCGCTTCCTATTCCAAATGCACCACAAACCAAATCTAATACTACACCAACTGGCACTACTACTATATTTGCCGCTATTAATGCTGCAAGTGCCACATATGATATTGAGCCAGCTGTACAAATCGCTCTACATTTTGTATCATTGCTAATACATTTATTTACTTTGGATTTAAATTTATCACATTGTTTTTTATTATAGTTACTAAGGCTATCAACTCTTACCCTATAGGTTGCACTACATCCCAATTTTAAATATTGTTTTCTTCCGTTACTCCCTACTTGATACCAATATCTCCACTTATATCCTGATGGAATTTTATGAGTAGAACCATAATTAATCTTTTGTGCATAAATCTCACCCAAGTTTTCTTCTCTATCTAATGTATATGTTTCTGAATTAATTTTTTTATATTTCTCTTCTCCCCAAAAGTTTTTTCCACTTACTTCATATTCTTTCGCTGTAAGCTTATCATCAGAAATTACATATTCATATTTTTTATCATTATATATTACTTCAACTTTTCGCCCCTCTAGTGTATCTTTTGCTCTGATATCATAACTCGTCCCATCTATCTGAATTGTATTTTTGTAACTATCTTGGTCTTGAGCATAAACATCAGTGAATGTTATACTTGTCAATGCCATACTAACTACTAATATTATGCTTGTAATCTTTCTTACAATTTTTTTACTCATTTTGTACCTCTTTCCTTTTTTGTTCATAGTGTCTTTTTATAAAATACGTATTTTATTTAATACTTTGTTTCAAAACAATCTGAATATATCCTTTTACTTTCATAAACTCAATGTCTTTTGCCTAAATGGTATATATTTTTACTTAAATGGTAGTTCTAAATGTGAAAATGTTTATTATTAATGTTTTGTAAGCACAATATTGCTTACCATACTTTTGCAACAAAAAAAGCCACTTACGTGACTTCTTAACCATTTGCACATTCATATTGTCTTTTCAAAAAAACTTTTTTAAACTCGCTGACCTTCCTTCTTGATATATCTATATCATTACCGTTCTTCATATATATTACTGTGCCTTTTAGTGATTCTATTTCGTCCAGATTTACTATAAACGAATTATGGCATCTGTAAAACCATTTATTGTCCAGTTTCTGTTCCATCTCCGACATACTGTCGTTACATCTTTTTACTCCCAATGTCGTATAAATCAGTACCCCATGTCTTTGTGCTTCAAAATAATAAATGTTTTTTAGCGCTACCTCCTGCTGTGCTTCTCCAACGATATTTAAGGTTATCTTTTTATCCTTTTCAAGCAATTTTTTTGCTGAATAAAACGCCTCTTTCAGCTCTTCTTTTAAATTCACTTTGTCCAAATATCTAAATGCATTTACGAGATAACCTCTTCTGCTCATTTCCGTATGTGTTGTTAATATCATAAAGATGGTATCCTTATTTTTCTCTCTGGCTTTTTTAATAGTTTCAAAGCCATCTAACTCATCCATTTCTATATCTATTAAAGATATATCATATTCATCCTTAGATTCCAAATAGGATATTGGATTGTCATACACTGTAATCGCTATTTCATTTTTCATCTCTTCCTTAATGCATTCTTCTGCCTTTTCTCTCCAGTAAGCCTCATCATCAACTATTGCAATTTTCATGTTATTTACCTTTTTATAGAAATAGTTTCCATAAACTCTTCCTTTCCTATCTCTATGTATATAAGACCATTATTCCTTTCTACGCATTCTCTAACATTTTCAAGTCCGAAACCATGATATTCTCTGTCACTTTTTGTTGTAACCAGATTCTTATTTTTAAATTGTCCATTATCCTTATAGGTATTTCTTATGTTTATAATTATGTTTTCATCGTTGTATCTGCAATCTAAATAAATCTGTTTCTTTTTTGACTTACCTGCTGCTTCTATGGCATTACTTAAGATATTTGAAAATATTATACATAAATCATAAGCATCAATCCTACACTCTGCAGGTAAAACACCTGAAACTTTCATTTTTACACCTGAATCTATTGCCTGATAATAGTATTTATTCACTATTGCTTCCGCTATTCCGTTTCCGATGCTAACTGCATTTCCCAACTCATCTATTTTTATGTTTATTTTTTCTAAATAGTCATTTACTTCTTCATACTGTTTGCTATTTATAAGTTTTGTAAGCAATTCTAAGTGATTTCTAACATCGTGTCTGAACTTTTTTGTGTTTTTTTCACGTTCTTCAAGATATTCATAATAGTTTTTCTGCTCCTTCAAGTACATTTTTGTTTCCAGTTCTCTTTCCTGAGAAACATTTTTTGAAACCTTAAGTAGAATTACTGCCCCCAATTGTATGAATATCCCAACTATAACAGCTATGAACGCACCTGAAAATAGTAGTTTATGTTTTTCAGACAATTCAATTGTTACAACTTTTGCAACCGTCATCACCACAATGGAATTTACAACAATTAGCACTGTCAGTAATACCAGATTTTTATATTCTATTTTTTTCAATCCGTATTGATAATGTTTCCTATAAATATAGCCTACCGTATAAATAAACATTAACGATAAAACCGATGCCATAAGTTCTTCAAAGCTCTTAATGTCAAACGGTAAAAGTCCCAAAAAGAATTTTACCAAAATTAAAAACATAGTGTCTATCATAGACATCATAAATGGAATCCATATAGAAAATAAAAGCAATAATTTTCTTTTTTCTGCATACCACATTCTAAACACTGCATATGTTGTAATAAAGTATACAATTGAACCAATCTTCATTTTCTCATCAAAGTAAATAATACCTGATGCCAGTGCTATGATTGTAGCTATCAATATGATTTTATACTTATTAATTCTCTCTTCAAAATTTCCAAACAAATTCATTGCCATTATTATTTTTATAAAATGGCTGAAATCTGTTAATATTGCTATAAATAGATTCATATATTCCTCTTGCTGTTACTAAGTTACATCCATTATAACAAAATAACCTTCATTGCAAAAGGAATATATAATAACATTTTATATATTAATAATATGTGTTTCTAGAAAAATCTAAGAAACCATTTGTAAATGTATGAGTACAATACTTTTCCTTCCCGTATATACTAAAGTATTGTCCGGACAAGTACATATTACTTTTATTTTTTCTAATGTAAATGGATTTTTCCTAAGTGTATGTCTTAATTTCCTAAATGGTATCTAATATACTCTTAACAATATACAAACAATTACACCAACTCCAATCCCCCCACTTATTAATATCAGCACATAATTTCTTCTAACTATATCTTCAACATTCACCATCACTTTTATAATGGCATAAATCACTAACACAACCATTGCACCGATAACTAAATTGATTTTCCATAAATTCTTTATTACATCTCCAAAAATAATTATTGCCAGTAATTCTGTTAATACAACTATAGCTGCGTTTCTATCTAATACTTTATTTCTAATTAGCTTTACGATTTTTATAACTAAAACCATGATTAACATAACAATCAGCAAAAGCATTATTGTTATTCCAACATATGCCAATATTTTCACACCGTCTGCCATGTTTTTGTTACCTATATTACAATTTATTTCCAATCCGACAATGTTATATGCTTTTTTAATTAATTGAATTACTCTAATAAATATATTTTTAATCCAATTACCAATTTGAAAAATGTCTTTTTTCAAAACACTATTTCTATATGCAACGCATAACGAAAATACAATTCCATATGTAAGTAATATAAAAATCAATCCCTTATACTTTTTCTCCATTTGGTTTTCTGTTTTCAATTTTTCCATCAGGACTTGTTGACTTACTTCTTTTTGTAAGTCCTGCTTTCTTAATTCAAGTTTTTTCTCTTTTTCTGACAATTTTATTTCTTTATTTTCAAGTAATTTCTTTTGCACCTTGATTTCGTTTATTATTGCGTTATTATCTTCTCTTTGCCTGTCTGTCTGTTCTTTTATTTTCATTGCTTCTTTCATCATTTCTTCTGCTTTCCTCAACTGCAAGTCGCTCTCGCTCAAGCTCTCTATTTTCTCGTTCAACGATTTTATTTTCTCTGCTTGATTCTGAATCTGCAATGATGCTTTCTGCAATGTCTGTTGCAGTTTTAAGTTGTCTGATGATTGTTTCTGTATCTTTGCTTTCTGCGTTAATATTGTTGTTTCCATCTGCTGTAACTCCGCTGTCAGTTCTTCTGCTAAGTCTGCCAGCTCGTTCATTTTTAATTTTTCTGATTCTGTCATCTATCTTACTACTCTCCTTCCTCATTCTTCTTTTGATTTCAGCAATTGCTGATTCTGTTGTTTTAATGTTTTGTTCTGTTCTATTAATTTTCTGTTCTGTATCATTAATGAATCTACCTGTTGACTCAACAGACTGTTTTCCTGATTCAGTTCTTCCATTAGGCTCAATGTATCCCCTACCTTTTCTATCACTGCCAATACTTCCTTTAACTCTTCCAACTCTTTCATATATCTGTTCAACCCTTTCCTTTAATATTTTTGTTATTTCAGCAATGCTCTTCTTAATCTGCATTACCAATTTATTTGATTCCTTAACTTTTCTGTTATACTCACATCTGTCTGATACTTTTCCCTTTTGTTCCATTTGTCTTGCTGCATAGCCTTCATGAATTGTAGGTTCAATATCTAATCCCTGCTCTTCAAAACTTCTATGATCTATTTTTTGTTCCTCTATAAGAAATTTATTGCAATAATCAGCCCAGTTTTTTCTCCATTCCTTAAGCTGTTCTTTTGAATTCCATTGATTTTGAATCACATCAATTCTTTTCCAAAGTTTTTCTTCGCCCTTTCCTTTTCTGATTCTTACCTTTTGTTTTCCATTTTCATCAAGCAATGGTATTTTGTTTCCATTATCATCACGTGCGAACTCTGTCTTTCGCATATTTGACCAACTTCCATCTTTATTAAATGCTCTCATTGTACACATACAATGCACATGATGATTTCCTTCTTTTTCATGATATGCCCAGTCTGCTGCCATTCCTTTATTTACAAAATTCTCCTTTATAAATTCCCGCATTCTTGAAATTGTCTGCTCCCGATTCCACTCATTGGGAACTGCTATTTCAAACTCTCTTGCATACTGACTGTTTCGTTTATTTTCCCTTTTTTCAACTGCATTCCATAAAGTTTCTCTATCAGCCAAATCTTCAGGTGCATTTTTAGGTAAGAGTACTTCTGCAAATACAACTTCTTCTTTTCTTGTATAGTTAAAAGATAAACCAAGTCTTGCATCCTTTAATTTTTGTCCTGAAATATATGCAGCTGACGCAACAACACATTTTCCAATACTTGATTTAATTATTCTTGTTGTAAAATGATATATTGCCATATTTACACCTCCATCCAAGTGAAACTTGGTGCTATCCAAACGCATAGTTTGGCTCCCTCTGAGTAAGAGCGCACAATGAGCAACGCGAATGTTTATAAACGTTGGGCTCCGCCCACGTATAAGTGCGCCCTTCTTAAAAGAAGAAGGGAATAGAAAAATATCTACTCCCTTTCACAAACTACTTATTTGAATTAACATTTGTTTCCTTAACTCCCATTGCTGTTGAAAAATATTTACCGTTTTGTTCCTGCTTGTTTAAAAATCCTATCAATTTAGGTATGTCATCTTTTTCAATAGGTTTTCCCAAAACTGATTCAACTGCTGCACCTACCTCAATTAACCTATGATTTCGCTTTCTTCTATTTTCCTCAGCCTGCTTCTTTTCCAACTCTTTAATCTGTTCCTTTAAATTGTTTGCCTTTTCCAAATATGCAATTTGTTTCTTTGAAAGTTCATCTTTTCTTTCTTCATATGTTCTTTTTGCCATTTTAAATCCCTCCTATTATTTAATTGCTTCAACATCATTTCTCATTCTTAAATCTCTGCCTTCATTTTTTGATAAAAAATTTTCCAGCACATCTTTTTTAATAAGAAACTTTCTGCCTACCTTTATTACAGGTATTTTTTTCCACTCAATTAGATTTCTTAAAGTATTCTTTCCTATACCTGTAGATTTTGAAGCTTCTTCTACTGTATAAGCTAATTTAGCATTTTGCATGTTTATCATCTCCTTTCTTGCTTGCATATTGCAATTATTGTTTTATAATATAATTTGCATTTTAAAATTTGTCAATATCTTTAGCAAATTAATTTCAATAGCCAATATTGCATTATGCAAATATATATGATATTATTTTGTTATCTTAAAGAGAGGAGTTTATTCCTATGAGAGATAAACAATTATGTGCTGATATTGGAAAACGTATCAAGCAAAGACGTAAAGAATTAAATCTGAGTTTAGGATATATAGCTGACAAAATGGGCGTTAATATATCCACAGCTCAAAGATATGAAGCAGGACTTATTGATAATTCTAAAAAAATTGTTGTGGACAGTCTTGCTGAAATACTTCACACTACACCGGAATGGTTACGTGGAGAAACATCAGATTTGAACTCTGATGTAAAAGATTATATGGAACTGAAACTAATTGATTCATTCAATTCAGTTTTAAAATCTTTCTCTAATAATTTAACTGAAGACGCATCAATGTTTTCTAAAAACATGTTTTTATTATTATTAAATGAATTTGCAGAATTTAACAAATCTTTTGAATTTGCTCTTTCTAATTATTCTAATAATGATAATAGTGATATTGCTAAAACTATTGGGTTTAGCTCTTCAAATGAGTTTAATGAAGTTATGTTTTTAAGAGAGCTTAACAGTACAATAAATACTTTTACCGAGTTAAGCGATATTCTTAGAACTTATGCAAAAAATCCAACTGTTGCAAACAACAGACTTAACGCTCTTTTGAAGCAATAATATTTAAATAATTTTATGTAGGAGGTATTTCACATGGTTACAAAAAAATAAAAAGTTAATTACTTGAAGAAAAATGATATATTAACCTATTATCCTTTCCCAAGTACTTAACTTGGAAAGGAAATAATATGAATAATTTTGAATCACTACAAACAGGAAGTGTAAGAAAAAAAGGTTCTCAATGGTATTACCGATTTAGAATAAAAGATCAGGATGGAAATTGGAAAATGCATGAATTCAAGGGCGGTCAAACTAAAGCCGAAACTACTTTTATGCTAAAGCAGGCTCTTGAAGAATATCGTCAGGATGGTTCTATATTTTATGCTGGTTCCTTAACCGTAGGACAGCTTGCCGATATGTGGTACAATGCCGAAATTGAAAATAGTAATCTTACCACTAATGGCAAATACGGATATAAAAATGTAATCAATAATATTCACAATAATCCTTTTTCTCAAATCAAATTAAAGGATTTAACTATAGAAGACATTCAGGAATATGTTGACGGATTATATTTTGGCGTTTATGACAATGAAGGCAATCAAATTGCCAAACCTTATGCAAAAGCAACTATGAGGAAATTTTTTCTTGTTCTTAACAATATGTTTAAGTATGCGGTCTATCCAAAAAAACTGCTTAGAGAAAATTTAATGCAATATGTTAAAAAGAGAAAAGTTGCAAAAGATAATTCTCTTTTTGGTAACTCTAATGAAGCTAAAGTACAAACCATAACGCATCAGGAATTTTTAAAAATAATTAACTACTTATCTTCCGTAGAAGATTATTGTTATTTGGCATTACCAATTCAAATTGCTTACCATACAGGTATGAGAGCCGGAGAAGTATGTGGACTAACTTGGGATGATATCGATTTTGAAAATCAGGTTTTATATGTTAGACGTTCGATGTATTATGACAAGGATTTGAAAACTTGGGAGCTGAAAGTTCCTAAAAATGGCAAGCCACGAGCTATAGATTTTGGAGATAGTCTTGCCCATATTTTATTAATTGCAAAACACGAGCAACAACGAAACAAAAAAATCTATGGCGATTTGTATCAGAATCAGTTTTATCATACAACCGAAATAAGAGGTAAATTACATTGTCAGATTTATACGGACTATAACGAATCTTATATTAAGAATTTCACACGTTTTTGTCATGGAATTCATGTGGATGATATTGATTCCAACGTTTCACTATCTCCTTTAACTTTTGTATGTACAAAGCCTGATGGAGAATTACTTACAACTCAAACTCTCAAATGGTGTAACAAAGTAGTTCAGAAGAATTTGCCTGAAATCAGTCACTTTCATTTTCACTGTTTAAGACATACTTACGCTTCTACATTAGTATTAAATGGTGCTAACATTAAAGATGTACAGTCACTACTTGGACATTCAGATATAAAGATTACTCTGAATACTTATTCTCATGTTACTGAAAAATCCAGAAAGAAAGCTGTCAATATATTTGAGAATGCTATTTCTGATAAGATAGGATAAGATGAGATAAGATTTTTTACAAAATAATTTATGAATAGATATAAGAAAATATAATCGAAAATAACATCCTTCCCACAACTTGTGGGAAGATTTGTGGGAAAGGTTTACATAACATTGATTTTTTTGAACCTTTTTCCTTCTAATTTAATCTGATTTTTATTGATGTTTTTTAATGTTGATGTTGTTGTCACATTAATTTTTTAATAATGATTTTAAAACTGAAATATGTAGATTGGTAGTTATTTTAAGATTGTATTTTTCAGGGGAAAACAAGTTACTTTTATGTTTCAGAGAAGTTTCTGGTTTTATAAGGGATTTTGCGGAATATGCCTTTAAATAAGGTAGTGCACAGCTCGATTGCACTTCGCTTCATCTCGCTGATGTGGCATTCGCCGCATAAAATAAAAAGAAAAAAGACGCTCTGTCTTGAATGCAAGCATTCAGACCATATCGTCCTTTTTCTTTCCATTTTGCACTGCTCATTGCTTACGCACAAAAAAAGTACCACCCCAGGCAATTTAATGTCCGAAACGGTACCCGCAAGTGCGCCT
>OJUG01001139.1_pt1 | contig 35483 bp, 33 predicted proteins | sample 1599841 | NCBI WGS metagenome assembly OJUG01 (sample SAMN04168659, study PRJEB22393) | human gut metagenome | biome: human gut microbiome; feature: stool | host: Homo sapiens | collected 2014-05-12 | reverse complement strand
GCAAGTTTGTTGGTTTGTATATGTTTATAGCAGAAAAGCAGATATATAAGCCAATCAAGATGTTTTTGGCATAAAAGTAAGCCGGTTAATATACTTTTGGTATAAAAGTCGGTTTAATAAGCTTAAAGAACTTTGATATGACAGGAGATAATATGCAGTGTATATCAATAGATGACAATGTAAAATTAAATAATACAATAGTTACAATTGGAAAGTTTGACGGAATACATAAAGGTCATGAAAAGTTGTTTGAACAATTAAGAGAAAACGCAAATGGAAGACAAAAAGTTGTCCTTACATTTGAAACATCTCCAAAGGCTTTTTTAGATGACAACGCCAACAAAACAATTGTAACAGAATCCGAAAAGCAGATGCTTTGTGATATTCAGGGGATTGACGTATATATGAAAATGCCTATGAAAAAAGAATTTCTGGCACTTACACCTGATGAGTTTGTGTCAAAGATTTTAAAAGAAAAAATAGGAGCTACAACTATTGTATGTGGACCGGATTTTCGCTTTGGAACAAAAGCATCAGGAGATGTGAATTTTCTAAAAGAAAATCAAAAAAAATATGGGTATAGTCTTGTTGTTGTAACAAAGGAGCAATATCAAAACAAAGATATTAGCAGTACAGCGATAAGAGAAAAAATAACTCAGGGTAAAATGACAGAAGTAAATGAGATGCTTGATCATCCCTACAGTATTATAGGAAAGGTTTTGGAAGGAAAAAAACTGGGAAGAACATTAGGACTTCCTACAGCGAATATTATTCCTGAAAAGACCAAACTTCTGCCACCAAATGGAGTGTACAAAACAGTCCTGAAAGTGGCTGACAAAAGATTTAATGCCATTACAAACATTGGCGTAAATCCTACAGTGGAAACAGGTACACAAATAAAAGTTGAAACTCATATTTTGGAATATGAAGATTACATTTATAATGAAATAGTACAGGTTGAGTTTTATGATTTTGTAAGACCTGAAAAAACATTTGCAAATGTACAGGAATTAAAGGCTCAAATAGAGCGTGATATTCTGGTGTGCAAAGGAATTAAAAATTAGCAATAGTTGAAGGAACCGTAAGGGTTCCTTTTTTGTATATAAACCTGAACAAAAATGGAATAAGGCAGATGTATAATACTAAAAAATAAAGGAGGAAAATGGTGCCTTAGTACCATAGAAAAAATTATGATTTGTAATAAGTGTGGGAAGCCGATTCCTGATAGCAGTAAATATTGTAGTTATTGTGGAAACGTTATCGTAAGCGCGGAGGCTGTTCAAAGGAAACAACCAGTTCAAAATCAGCAGAATACTGCAAGCAGAGGATTGCTAAACAATAAAATTGTTTTGGGAGCAGCAGGAATAATTTTGGCAGTGCTGATTGGATTTATGATTATACATTTTTTCGGCAATGAAGATATTTTCATGCAGGGAGTAGAATTTGGAATGTCAAAAAGTGAGGTTGCTTCAAAAGTGAAATTAGATAATTTATATAATGAATCAGATTATTATTTGGGATATGCACCTTTTGTGGCCTTAAAAATCGATGATAAAGATATTGCAGCTGAAGTTCAGTTTTCTTTTACAGGTGATGACAAATTGTATCAAATAGAATATCAGTTTGAAGGGGAAGATGTTGATACAGAGATTGTAGTAGATTACATAAATAAAAAATATAATGGCGAAGATGTAGTTTTTCAGGGAAGTAAAGCTATGGGAGAAAAAGAAAGTAGTGATTATTATTTAACCGTGCAGGGTCATACTGTAATCCTTAAGAGCAAAGAATATTCAGATACAGACAGTTATCAATAGACAGGTTTTGCTAAAAGTATTATTATAGTGTATATGAAAGTGATAGCGACAAATTTTTTGTGAAAAATGAAACAAAGTAAGAGATAAAATAAAAATACGTGAGGTAAAAGGATGAAGAATTGGAAGTATATACTGTTATCAGGGGTAATGGCAGTATCTTTACTGGCAGTAGGATGTGGTAACAATGAAAAAGATGTTTTTGATACATCTAAAGATGCATCAGAAATTGGAGAATTGTTTCAAGGTGGTGAAGAGAGTACCATAGAGGAAACCACAACAGAAGAAATTACAACCCAGAAAGAAACATTGCCACCTATGAATTATGAAAAGTGTGATAATTTAAAAAGTGCAGTCAATATGATGGTAATTTATGATTTGTCATATAACAACCTGCCTAAAGAACCAAATGATAAGTTTTGGCAAAAATTCACAAACGCTTTGATATGCAATAGTTGGTATCAGGGATTTGAAGATTTAGTTAATCAGTATGGTACGGTTTGGAGCAATACACAAGTGGAAGATGCAGCTGAGCAACTTACAGGGCAAAGATTAAAATGCAGTACTTTTCCTGACGGACTTGATTTGCAAAATTCATCATCGCCATATGCATTTGATTGGAAACAGAAAAATATAGTTGAGACATCAATGGAAGATGGTTATCAGATAACATTTGATTTTGAATGGACAAGTGTGTCAACAGATACAAACAAAGGTATTAAAAAAGTAAAACTAATTGTTGTACCAAATGAAAACAGTCCTTTTGACGGGTATAGTATTTCCAGTATAGGAATCAATGAAGTTTCGAATCCGTCATAAAAGAACATGTATTTAGATATGAATCAAAGAAATTTGGACTAGACAACGGTAGTTTTATATAGTATACTACCAAAGTATGTTTAACCTACACTAAGTTTGCGGATACTCCGACCATTGCTTAAGTGTATGGGGATATATAAAAATATTAAGGAGGATTTGAAACATGATTTCAAAGGAAACAAAAGCTCAGCTTACAGCTGAATACGGAAAGACACCTACAGACACAGGTTCACCAGCAGTTCAGGTTGCAATCTTAACTTACAGAATTAAGGATTTAACAGAACATTTAAAGGTTAACCAGAAGGATCATCATTCAAGAAGAGGTCTTCTTAAGATGGTAGGTAAGAGACGTGGTTTACTTGACTACATCAAAGAAAACGATGTAAACGAATACAGAGCTTTAATTGAAAAATTAGGAATTCGTAAATAAGTTACCGATTATATGGCAAGAGAGGATATGTTCCTCTCTTGCTTTTTTTATGTAAATCACGTATAATTAAGTGGATTGTGGTTTTGTGCCACATAATGGCAGAAGAACCAAGCCGAAGCCACTGTAAAGGGCATTATTATTTCTGCATTAAGTAACAGCAAAAATAATATCAGGAAATGATGGTTTTTACAGTAGTTTCGGATTCTTCTGCAAAAAAATATTATATAAGGAGAAGTTACTTTAAGGTAACAAAAGAAGATTATGTACAAGAGTTTTAGTATGGAACTTGGTGGCAGAACTCTTACAGTTGATGTAGGAAGAGTTGCTGCTCAGGCAAATGGTGCAGCATTTATGCACTATGGTGACACAACAGTATTGTCAACAGCTACTGCATCTGACAAGCCTAGAGATGGTGTGGATTTCTTCCCACTTTCAGTAGAGTTTGAAGAAAAGATGTATTCAGTAGGAAAAATCCCCGGTGGATTTAATAAAAGAGAAGGAAAGGCTTCAGAGAACTCAGTTCTTACAGCACGTGTTATTGACCGTCCTATGAGACCTTTATTCCCAAAGGATTACAGAAACGATGTTTCTCTTAACAACTTAGTTATGTCAGTTGATCCTGAATGTAGACCTGAATTGGTTGCAATGTTAGGTTCAGCTATTTCAACATGTATTTCAGATATCCCATTTGACGGACCATGTGCAATGACACAGATTGGTTTAGTTGATGGTGAATTTATTGTAAACCCAAGTCAGGCAGATTGGGACAATGGTGATTTACAGCTTACAGTTGCTTCAACAAGACAGAAAGTTATTATGATTGAAGCAGGAGCAAACATCATTCCTGAAGCAAAGATGATCGAAGCTATTTACATGGCTCATGACATCAACCAGACAATTATTGAATTTATTGATAAGATTGTTGCAGAAGTAGGAAAAGAAAAACACACATATGAAAGTTGTGCTATTCCTGAAGAGTTATTTGCAGCAATTAAGGAAATTGTACCTCCTGCAGATATGGAAGTTGCAGTTTTCACAGATGATAAGCAGACAAGAGAAGAAAACATCCGTCAGATTACAGAAAAGTTAGAAGAAGCTTTTGCTGAAAATGAAGAATGGCTTGCAGTATTAGGCGAAGCTATCTATCAGTATCAGAAAAAGACAGTTCGTAAGATGATTTTAAAAGATCACAAGCGTCCTGATGGAAGAGCATTAGATCAAATCAGACCACTTGCAGCTGAAACAGATATTGTACCTAGAGTACATGGATCAGCTATGTTTACAAGAGGACAAACTCAGATTTGTAACGTATGTACATTGGCTCCATTATCAGAAGCACAGAAGATTGATGGATTAGATGAAAATGTAAAAACAAAGAGATATATGCATCATTACAACTTCCCATCATACTCAGTTGGTGAAACAAAGCCATCAAGAGGACCGGGACGTAGAGAAATCGGTCATGGTGCTTTAGCAGAAAAGGCTCTTATGCCTGTACTTCCTAGTGAAGAAGAATTCCCATATGCTATTAGAACTGTATCTGAAACATTTGAATCAAACGGTTCTACATCAATGGCAAGTACATGTTCATCATGTATGTCATTAATGGCAGCAGGTGTTCCAATCAAGGCTATGGTAGCAGGTATTTCATGTGGTCTTGTTACAGGTGATACAGATGATGATTATGTATTACTTACAGATATTCAGGGTCTTGAAGATTTCTTCGGAGACATGGACTTTAAGGTAACAGGTACAACAGAAGGTATCACAGCTATCCAGATGGATATTAAGATTCATGGTCTTACAAGAGAAATCGTTGAAGGTGCTATTGCAAGAACAAGAGAAGCAAGACTGTTCATTATGGACAACTGTATGAAACCTGCAATTGCAGAACCACGTAAGGAAGTAAATGAATATGCTCCAAAGATTGAGACAATTCAGATTAATCCTGACAAGATTGGTGATGTAGTAGGAAAGAGTGGTAAGGTTATCAATGCTATTATCGAAGAAACAGGCGTAAAGATTGATATTACAGATGAAGGTATGGTATCAGTTTGTGGTGTAGATAAGGCTATGATTGAAAAAGCTCTTAAATATATCGAAATCATTGTAACAGACTTTGAAGAAGGAATGATTCTTGAAGGAACAGTTGTAAGCATTAAAGAATTTGGTGCTTTCATTGAATTTGCTCCAGGAAAAGAAGGAATGGTTCACATCTCAAAGATTGCAAAAGAAAGAGTTGAACATGTAGAAGATTATCTTACACTTGGTGACAAGGTTAAAGTTAAATGCCTTGGAAAAGACAAGATGGGTAGAATAAGCTTCTCAATTAAAGATGCTCAGTAAATTATATTCAAAAAAGCTTTCGGATTTTTGATATAATACATTCAAAGTAGATGGGTTAAATAACCAAAATCTATTTTTGAGGTGATATCATTTTCCGGAAGTTTTTTTGTAGCAAAAGCCCGGCAAGCGATATCGTGATTGCACGAAATATCATTTGCCGGGCGTAAGAATATCTAAAAGCTATGCTTTGAGATGTCTACTCGATTGTATCTAATTTACATTGTGCTTTCCAGGTATAGTAAGTATGAATCTTTGAATTGGGTATATTTTCTACGGGTTAAATATGCTTCAAACCGGTTATTATACAAATGTATTAGTGAATGGTCAAAATCCGATACATATTTTAGATTGACAATATAACTTCTGTGAGAATAAAAGAAATAGGGCATATGTAGTTTTTCCAGCCAATATTTCATACTATAAATTGAATCATAATCTCCTTTTAAAGTATGTATAACTACTTTGTGCTCACGGGCTTCAGTAAAAATGATATCTGAAGATGGTACAAGAGAAATACCATTTTTTGTTTCGATAGGGATTTGTGTTACACATGTATTATATGATTCCAATAAATTTTTTATACTTGCAAAAATGCGCTGTTTATCCAATGGTTTTGGTAAATAGAAAAAATCGTGAAAACACATAACATCATCTAAAAACTGTGAATAGGAGGCCATTATAAATATAATAATATTCTCGTTTTCTTTTTTTAGTGTATTGCCAATGTGAATACCACTAATACCTGATATAGTCATATCTAAAAATACTATATCCTTTTCTTGAGAATTTAGTAACAAATCTTCGCCATTATGATAAGTTGTAATTGTTGGAATTTTTAAAGAATTTTTTTTGAAAAAGTTGCGAAGAATTTTCTCTAACTGATCTGTTATTTCTATATCGTTATCGCAAATTAAAATATGCATAAGTTTTCCTCCCTCATACTGTGCACATCGCCCCTTTGTCACTGCTATAAGATACATCGTAGAGAACGACTAAATTTTCTTACTAATATGAAAAGCATATCATATATATAAAAAAAAAACAATATTGCCACATAAAATAGTCGAAAAATGACCAAAAGAGGGGAAAAAGTGTCGTTTCACGCAAAAATATTGAAGCAAATAGAAATAAAAATTATAATATTTGTGCAACTAATATGAATATGTGCACGTATAAATTACTATTATAATGGAAAATAAAGATAAGTGTTAGTGATATTATTTCAAAAATAACAATATTTTATGAAGGGGTAAAAGACATATGCTAAAGAAATCGGTTAAGATGCAATTATCATATATGCTTAGAAGCAAGGCAACAGCATTTATTTTGATACTATTGCTGGTAGCAGTAGGTGCCAATTGGGCAATGAATTTAAAAGAAAATTGGAATACAGTGTATATTAGCCAAATGTTTAGTTTTGACAAAAAACTTACATTATCAGACTGGTCAATGGTTGGATATTTTATGATGCAATATTATCCATTATTAATAGTTATACCTACAGCATGGGTATATGTTGCCGATAGAAATAGTGGAATTAGTACATATATACAATCAAGAGTTGGAAAAAGAAGTTATTTATATGGAAAATTAATATCCGTATTTTTATTAACATCGTTTATTTTTATTATCCCATTTTTAATGGAAATTTTGTTAAGTGTTATTTGCTTTAGTGTAGAGTCTAATGGAGATCCGTCCCATATGGCTTATTGGGAGACTGTTGGACAAGAGGGAAAGAACTTTTTATCAAATATATTATTACATAGTAAAATTTTATATTCAGTGTTAATGACTTTAATATTTGGAGTTGTATCTGCAATACTTGCAACATTTAATTTTGCAATTACAATATTGCCGGCATTTAAAATGAAGATAGTAACATTTTTCCCTTTATACATTTTATTATTTGCAATATCATTTTTGCCAAAAGTAGTAGAACTAAAATATACTGTGGATTATCACTTTATTTTGAGAATGTTTGAAAATGGAAATGGGAAGAACTATTTAGTATATTTTATGTTTTTGCTGGTATTAATGGTGATTTCCTTTACAATTGTTGAGTGGAAAATAAAGAAGGAAGAAATTTTATAATGAAAATGTTAAGAAATGTGTTGGTAGCCTTGATAATGGGGATATTGTGTGTAGGAACGGGGTTTTTTGATTTAAAAAATGTGCCTTTGTGGAAAATTATATTGTTAAATTCTTATGCTGGCGTAGAATATTACCCTCAGGATATACCTGAATTTACGTTTCAATATATGCAACTATTCTTTTTTCAAATATTATTTGCCACATATATATACAGGCATTTTCAAAGTGCCAGCATATATTTTTTCTCTAGAAATGCCAATCGCAAAAGATGGTTTTTAAAAGAAGTGGCAAAAATATATTTTAATGCTGTTATATACTTGGTGGTGGCGTGTTTGGCGCAGATAATTGTAATTAGTATGTTTACAAAAATTACAATAGACATCAAATCTGTAATTATTGCATTGTATTACATTGTTATACATTCTTTGTATTTACTAGCCATTACATTGGCTGTAAATATAGTATCTGTAATATTTAGTGGTACTGTGGGATTTATTTCAGTACAAAGTATAATATTGTTTTCAATTTCCATATTCTTTTGGTTGGGAAATTATGTAAAGGATGGTGTTTTGTCAAGCAAAATTATTTTGCTGATAAAATACAATTTGGTTACAAATTTGTTTTTTCCATTTCATAACAGTGAGATTGAAAGCGTAAACAAAATAATTAATATAAATAATATTGATTTTGACTTGAATTTTTCCATACTCTATTATTTAGTCATTTGTATAGGTCTAATAATTATGGGGTGTTTTGTAGTGGAAAGATATGAGTTTATTACAAATACCAAGGAAATGGGATAGTGTATTATAAGTAACCAATTCTCTTGGAGAAGTTGTTACAAAGAGAAAGGACATAATATGAAATTAGTAGCGGAAAATATTTCAAAAAAAATTGGACAAAACCAAATATTGAAAAATATAAATCTTTGCATGGAAAATGGTAATGTTTATGGATTTGTAGGAAGAAACGGATCGGGTAAAACAATGCTGTTTAGAGCACTGTCAGGATTAATTACTATTTCTTCGGGCAGAATATTGTTGGATGACAAAGAACTACATAAGGATATTAGAGTGCTTGATAACATTGGAATAGTTATAGAAAATGCCGGCTTATATCCGGAACTGACAGGGTTCGAAAATTTGAAACTTCTTGCAAAAATTAATGGCAAAATTGACAATCAGCAGATTAAAGAAACAATAAAAAGAGTTGGTCTTAATCCCGAAGATAAAAGAACTTTTAAAAAGTATTCTTTGGGAATGAAACAGCGTATTGTTATAGCTCAGGCTATTATGGAAAAACCGGATATTTTGATGTTAGACGAACCTACAAATGCATTAGATGAAGAAGGTGTAGAATTAATCAGACAGATTATCAAAGAAGAAAAAGAAAGAGGTGCAATGGTTTTGATTGCCAGTCACAATCGTGAAGATATTGAAATTTTGACAGACAAGGTTTTTATAATAAACGGCGGTGTATTAAAAGAAGAAAAGACGTTATAGAAAATGAAATTTTATTATTTTTGTGATTGAACAATTAATCATCAAAACCAGGGGTAATACAGATTACAAGAGCGGAGAATAAAAATATGAAATTTAGATATATAGTTTTAGTATATATGATTGTTTTTTGCTTGGCATTAGTAATAGGGCTTTATGCAAAAACATCTTACATAGATTTAAATAATGAAAAGGAGCCTTTAAACGGGTTTACTATTGGACTTTTGCCAGATGATTTGACGGAAATAGAAGTTGTTCAAATGAAAGAAAATTTGGACAAGAGCAATTTGATTCTTGCTGTTGAATGTAAAGAAAAGCCAAATTTTCAGTATTCATGTGCATTACAAAATGTGGAAGTGAAAAAGGTTTTTAAGGGAAAAGACATAAAGGTTGGGGATAACATTGAACTGTGCACAGTTACCAGTGTATTTACAAATAAAGATATGTATGTTGGAGGAAAACCAACATTAAATATTGACTTTGTAAATAAAATGGAAGTGGGCAGAAGATATTTGGTATTCCTTGATAAGAAAGTAGAAAATAGTGATATTTATATAGGATTAGATGACATATTTGTAAAAACAGTATTCTGCTATGATGAAATAAAAAATAAACCATGCAAGCATATTGACAAAAATAAAACATCTGCATATTACAAAGATGTGTCTGACAATGAGTTCTTTATTAATTCACAAAAAGGTTTAGATAAAATAGAGAAATATAAAAAATCCCTTATTAAAAAATATGCATACTAATTAAAAGTAAACACTATGTATACATAAAAAAGACTTGATAAAGTTATATTTGAAAATAATTAATATTAAATTTGAAATATAACTTATGAAGTCTTTTGTTTTGCTATAAAATATACATTCTTATGTAAAAGTTAGTTATCTTAATATGAAAAAATACTATGATTTATAGAAATTATGATTTATAATGAAAAAGGTATTGAAAATATTAATATTCATGCAGAGGTTAAAATGACAGAAGAAAAGAAAATTAAAATAGGAAAGATTTTTAATAAAATATCAACGGTATTATTTGTATTGTTTTTTATAGCTGTACTTGTTATACCGGTTATGAACAAAACATTTTTTTTGATTTCTACAGTGGTTATAGTAGTTTTGTTTTCAGCAAGCTGTATAGTTAGTCATATTTGCTTGAAAGATTACAAGCCACAGTAAATTATATTCTATAAAATAACAAGGAGAACGAAAATGAAAAATAACAAAGGTACAATATGTGTTCAGGGTGGTTGGAAGCCTACTAAAGGCGAACCAAGAGTTTTGCCAATTTATCAGAGCACAACATTTAAGTATGACACATCAGATCAGATGGGAAGACTGTTTGACTTGGAGGATAGTGGATATTTCTATACAAGACTTCAGAATCCTACAAATGACGCAGTGGCACAAAAAATCTGTGATTTAGAGGGTGGAGCGGCAGCCATGCTTACATCATCAGGTCAGGCAGCAAACTTTTATGCAGTATTCAACATTTGTGAGGCAGGAGACCATTTGATTTGTTCATCAAATGTTTATGGTGGAACATTTAATTTGTTTGGGGTAACCATGAAAAAGATGGGTGTTGATGTGACTTTTGTAGACCCTGAAATTTCACCGGAAGATTTGGAAAAAGAATTTAAGCCTAACACAAAGTGTGTATTCGGAGAGTCAATTTCCAATCCATCATTAGTTGTGTTAGATTTCGAGAAGTTTAGCAAAGCAGCACATGCACATGGAGTACCATTTATTGTGGACAATACATTCCCTACACCAATCAATTGCAGACCTTTTGAGTTTGGGGCAGACATTGTTACTCACTCAACAACAAAATATATGGATGGACATGCCATGGCAGTAGGTGGAGCAATTGTTGATAGTGGAAATTTTGACTGGCAGGCACACGGGGACAAATTCCCTGGAATGACACAGCCTGATGATTCATATCACGGTATTGTATATTCAGAAAAATTTGGAAAAGCAGGATACATTACAAAGGCAACAGCACAGGTAATGAGAGATTTAGGATCAATACCATCTCCACAGAATTCATTCTTGCTGAATGTTGGACTTGAAACATTACATCTTAGAATGCCAAAACATTGTGAAAATGCCTATAAAGTGGCAAAGTGGCTTAGTGAAAATGACAAGGTGGCATGGGTTAATTATCCGGGACTTGAAGGTGACAAATATTATGAACGTGCAAAGAAATACATGCCAAATGGAACTTGTGGAGTTTTGACATTTGGTATAAAAGGTGGACGTGAAGCTTCTATCAGGTTTATGGATAGTTTGAAGTTTATAGCCATAGTAACCCATGTGGCAGATGCAAGATCATGTGTACTTCATCCTGCAAGTCATACACATAGACAGATGACAGATGAACAGTTAATTGAAGCAGGTGTTCAGCCTGATTTGATTAGATTTTCTGTTGGAATTGAAGATGCAGAAGACATTATTGCAGATTTAGAGCAGGCGCTTAATCAGTAATATAAAAATGAGAGGAATAACATGAAATTCAGACCGTGTATTGACATTCATAATGGAAAAGTAAAGCAGCTGGTAGGTGGCAGTTTAAAGGACAAGGGAGACTTGGCAACAGAAAATTTTGTATCCTCAAAGGGTGCTGCAGACTATGCAAAGATGTACAAAAATGATGGCTTAAAAGGTGGTCACATTATCATATTAAATGCAAAAGATTCTGAGTATTATCAGGCAACTAGAAAGCAGGCTTTGGAGGCTTTAGCAGAATACCCTGATGGTATGCAGATTGGTGGTGGAGTTAATGACCAAAATGCAAAGGAATACATAGATGCAGGAGCTTCTCATGTTATTGTTACATCTTTTGTGTTTAAAGATGGACAAATAAATTATGAACGACTGGAAAGTCTGAAAAATGCAGTAGGTTCAAAACATATTGTTCTTGATTTAAGTTGTAGGAAAAAGGATGGAAACTATTATATAGTAACAGACAGATGGCAGAAGTTTACTAATGAAATAATAAATCAAGAGTTACTTGACAGATTGGCAGAATATTGCAGTGAGTTTCTTGTTCATGGTGTGGATTCAGAAGGAAAGTCCGGTGGCATGGAAAAAGAACTTGTATCCATATTATCCAAATGGAACAGGATTCCCATAACCTATGCCGGTGGCATTGCTTCAATGGAACAAATAAATGAGTTTCGTGAAACCTGCGGTGGAAAAATGGATTTTACCATCGGTTCTGCTCTTGATATATTTGGTGGTCATCTTCCGTACGATACAATAAAAAATATTAAATAAATTTATAAAAACACTTCTTTGGTTACATACTATCATATAGAAAATGTAACTAAAGGAGTTTTTTTATGGATGAAGTAAAAGAGTATGGACAAACAGATTTGGATAATAACAAAAAGCATAAGAAAATACATTTGTTAAGTATTATAGGAGAAATTGAGGGACACGAAACAGCATCAGCCCAGACTAAAACTACAAAATATGAACATGTACTGCCTATGCTTGCAAAGGTGGAAGATGATGAAGATATAGATGGACTTTTGATTATATTAAACACAGTAGGAGGAGATGTGGAGTGTGGACTGGCAATTGCCGAGATGGTGGCAAGCCTTAGCAAACCTACAGTTTCACTGGTTCTTGGAGGAAGTCATTCTATAGGAGTTCCCCTTGCCGTGGCTACGGATTATTCTTTTATAGTGGAAACAGGAACCATGGTTATACATCCTGTAAGAATGAACGGTTTATTTATAGGAGTTCCCCAGACTTATGAATATTTTGAAAAAATTCAGCAGCGAATCAATCATTTTGTAATAAAACACTGCCATATAAAAGAAGAAAGATTTATGGAACTGATGAATGAAACTGAATTTTTAACAAAAGATGTAGGGAGCATATTGGTTGGAAAAGAAACTGTTGAGGAAGGGATAATAAATGAAATCGGAGGATTAAAGGAAGCATTAGGTAAACTCTATAAATTGATAGAGAACAACAAAAAATGAAAATATAATATAGATAAAATACAAAAAGTAATAATAGAAAATAAAAATATAAGTTAATAAAACTAAACACCGGATATGACAATATAGTAGAAAATCCACATATATAAATACATGTGAAACCTTGAGCCACAATATGTATCTTGAATAAAACATTAAAAAATAGTAAAATAAAAAGGATTATGGTCAGTAGGTGTGCGCAGACCACAAATATATTATAAAAGAGGTGCAAAGTGGCCAATACAAAAAAGAAAACCGGAGGGAAAAAATCAAATAATACTAAAAAGACTACCAGTGCAAGTAAAGCGGCGCAGACAAGAAAATTAAACGCAAAAAAAGCACAGCAACACAAAAAGGTAGTAAGAGAGATAAATTTCTGGATAGCAATAGGTGTGGCATTGTTTTTATTTCTAAGCAATTTTGGAATTTGTGGAATAGTAGGCAATTTTCTAAAAGAAGCCATGCTTGGATGTTTTGGATGGATGGGATACTTATTCCCTATAGTTTTGGCTGTAACAGTAGCATTACTTGTTTACAACGACATAAATTCAAAAATTGCATCCAAGATTATATGTGACATAGGTCTTTTCGTGGATTTGTGTACATTGTTACATCTGCTTAGTTATGGTGGTTCTGGTGAATCAGTTTTAACTTTCTATAAAGAAGGTGCCAAAAGCATTTTCGGTGGTGGTATAGTAGGCGGAGCCATTGGAAAAATGTTGCATTCCCTGTTAGGACTGACGGGCACATATATTGTTGTACTTGTGATTTTGATTATTTGCGTAGTGGTTCTTACGGAAAAGTCTATTATGTCTTTCATTAAAAACAGAGGAAAAGATGCCTATGAAAATGCAGCGGCTGAAGCTGAAATCAGAAGAGAGGCAAATGCTTTAGAAAAGGAACAAAGAAGACAGGAAAAGGCGCAAAGAAGAGAAGAAAAATTACGTCAGGAAAGAGAACGGTTAAATCAGAAAAAGCAGGGAGTAGATTTTTCCGCAGCAGCTTTAGAAGAAAAAATAGATATTGAGCCTGAAAAAATTGAGAACAATGACCAAAATGTTCACGAGATACATATTGAAGGTCTTGACGATGAAGATGGAAATGAAGTTTTGCAGGATGATACAGTTTATACCTACAACGATGCTGTAAATACAAAAGACAAAAGACCGTCTGCTCCTGCAGAAGCAAAAAATGATGAGCATGCTACAGATGGTGAGTTTACTCCAAAAGAAAGAATTATTGTAAGCGAAGATGCAAAAAAAACTATGGCAAGAAAACCATTTGGAGCCAAATCAGTTTCACCTGCCAAAAAGGATTCATCTGAAAAAATGGATATGTCAGCTAAAGAACTGATGGATGAAAATACTCCAAAAGAAGAAGTTAAAAAAGCATCTTCTGAAGGAAAGATAATTGCTCCCAAAAAGAAAAAATTAAAATATAGAAAACCAAGTTATGATTTGCTAAAAGACAGTGGGACAAGTTCAAATAAAACAACAAGAGTTGCACTGATGGAAACAGCAAACAAGTTAAAACAGGTACTTGCAAACTTTGGCGTAAAGGTTGAAATAACCAATGTAAGTAGGGGACCATCAGTTACAAGATATGAATTGCAACCTGAAATGGGTACAAAGGTTAGCCGTATAACAGGTTTGGCAGATGATATTAAGTTAAATATGGCAGCAGCTGATATTCGTATTGAAGCCCCAATCCCGGGAAAGGCAGCAGTTGGTATTGAAATTCCAAACAAGGGAAGAGATTCAGTTTGTCTGAAAGAACTTTTGATGTCAAAAGAACTTAAAAATCACAAATCGAAATTGGCATTCCCTGCAGGTAAGGATATTGCAGGAAAAGTTGTTGTAGCTGACATTGCAAAAATGCCACATATGTTAATAGCAGGAACAACAGGTTCCGGTAAATCAGTTTTTACAAACTCTATTTTAATGAGTATTTTATACAGAACAACACCAGAGGAGGTAAGACTTATAGTAATAGATCCAAAGGTTGTAGAGTTTCAGGTTTATAACAAGATACCGCATTTATTGTATGATGTTGTAACAGACCCTAAAAAGGCAGCAGGTATACTGAACTGGGCTGTGGCAGAGATGACCACCAGATACAACAAGTTTGCAAAAGCGGGAGCCAGGGATATAGGCAGTTACAATGTAAAAGTTGAGGCAGGACAGGTTGTTGACGATTTTGGAGAACCTGCAGAAAAAATGCCACAAATTCTTATAGTAATTGACGAGTTGGCAGACCTTATGATGGTAGCTGCAAAAGAGGTTGAAGAGGCTATATGCAGACTGGCACAGCTGGCAAGAGCAGCAGGGATACATATGGTTATTGCGACTCAAAGACCATCAGTTGATGTTATCACAGGTCTTATAAAGGCAAACATTCCATCAAGAGTAGCACTGACAGTGGCATCGGGTACTGATTCAAGAACTATTATTGATATGAATGGTGCTGAAAAACTGCTTGGAAATGGTGATATGTTGTTCTATCCTGCAGGTTATGTAAAACCAGTGAGAGTTCAGGGAGCATATGTTTCTGATCAGGAAATTTTTGATACAGTTGAGTTTATTAAGAACAACAGTGGTGAAGCAGAATATGATCAGTCAATAGATGCAAAATTAACTACAGATCAGGAAGCTATGAGCAATGATGGAAATGAAAGGGACCCGCTTTTTGCAGATGCAGGAAGACTTTGCATAGAGAAACAAAAAGGTTCTACAAGTATGATACAAAGACAGTTCCGTGTGGGCTTTAACAGGGCTGCACGTATTATGGAACAGTTATATGATGCAGGAGTGGTAGGTCAGGAAGAGACCAACAAACCGCGAAAGGTAATTATGTCCATCGAGGACTTTGAAAATATTTTATAAGGAGAAGGCAAATGAAAACAGATATTGAAATCGCACAGGAAGCAGAAATGTTACCAATAAAGCAGGTAGCAGAAAGAATTGGATTAAAGGAAGATGACCTTGAATTATACGGAAAGTATAAGGCAAAAATTTCAAATGAATACTACGATAGTATTAAGGAAAATGAAGACGGAAAATTAATCCTTGTTACAGCTATCAACCCAACACCGGCAGGAGAAGGCAAAACAACAGTTACTGTAGGTCTTGGAGAGGCTTTTGGAAGATTAAACAAAAAAGCTGTTATAGCTTTAAGAGAACCTTCACTTGGACCATGCTTTGGTATTAAAGGTGGAGCAGCAGGTGGCGGATATGCTCAGGTTGTTCCTATGGAAGATTTAAACCTTCACTTTACAGGAGATTTTCATGCTATTACATCAGCAAATAACCTTTTAGCAGCGATGCTTGACAACTCAATTCAGCAGGGCAATGAATTAAACATTGACCCTAATCAGGTTGTTTGGAAAAGATGTGTGGATATTAACGACAGAGTATTAAGAAATATTGTTGTAGGTCTTGGACGTAAGGTTGATGGAACTGTAAGAGAAGACCATTTTGTTATTACAGTAGCATCTGAGATTATGGCAATTTTATGTCTCGCAACAGACTATGCAGATTTAAAGGAAAGACTTGGAAAAATTATTGTTGCTTATACATATGACGGAGAACCTGTTACAGCAAAAGACATTAAGGCTGTAGGCTCCATGGCAGTATTATTAAAGGATGCAATGAAACCAAACCTTATTCAGACTTTAGAACATACACCGGCATTGGTACATGGTGGCCCATTTGCAAATATTGCTCATGGATGTAACTCAGTTAAGGCAACAAAAACAGCATTAAAGATGGCAGATTATGTTATTACAGAAGCAGGATTTGGGGCTGACCTTGGAGCAGAAAAGTTCTTAGACATTAAGTGTAGAAAAGCAGGATTAAAACCTGACTGTGTAGTTTTAGTAGCAACAGTAAGAGCTTTAAAATACAATGGTGGTGTTGCAAAAGAAGATTTATCAGAAGAAAATCTTGATGCTTTGGCAAAAGGTATTGTAAACCTTGAAAAGCATATTGAAAACTTACAGAAATTTGGAGTTCCTGTAGTTGTAACATTAAATCAGTTTATTACAGATACAGATGCAGAATATGAATACATTAAGAACTTCTGTGAAGAAAGAGGATGTGAGTTTGCATTGGCAGAAGTTTGGGCAAAAGGTGGCGAAGGTGGAATTGCTTTGGCAGAAAAAGTTATAGAAACAATAGAAACAAAGCCTTCAAACTATGCACCTTTGTATCCTGATGATATGCCAATTAAAGAAAAAATCGAAACAATTGCAAAAGAAATTTACGGAGCAGACGGTGTTACATATTCACCGGAAGCAGAAAAGGCTATTGCAAATGTAAACAAACTTGGATACAGTGACTATCCTGTATGTATGGCAAAAACTCAGTTCTCATTGTCAGATGACAGAAGCAAGTTGGGAAGACCTACAGGATTTAAGATTAACATAAGAGATGTATATATTTCAGCAGGAGCAGGTTTTGTAGTTGCACTTACAGGCAATGTAATGACAATGCCGGGACTTTCAAAAAAACCTGCCGCATATGAAATTAATTTAACAGACGACGGTAAAATTCAGGGATTATTCTAGTATTACTACAGTATTGTTTCAGTATCTCGCTTTGTCTGTGGAACAAATTAATGAAAGCACGCTCCCGCTGCCAAACGCTCGTAGCGGTCCTATAAAGCAAACTAGGTTTCCTTTATGGACCGACGGCGTTAGAGCACTTCCTTATAATATTGTTCCACAAGCCAAAGTTCATATATTGAAATAATAGTGTGTATTTGTTTATTCTCTAAATAGTAAAAACAGAACTAAAAAGGAGAAAACATGGCAAAGATTATAGACGGAAAAGCTATTTCAATGGCTATAAAGGATGAACTAAAAGAAAAAGTGGCTGAATACAAAAAGCAGGGAGTAGAAATCACACTGGCTGTAGTTAAAGTTGGAAATGACCCTGCGTCAGCAGTTTATGTAAGAAATAAGGAAAAGGCATGTGAGTATGTAGGTATTACCTCAAGAACATTGGCACTTCCTGAAGAAACAACAGAAGAAGAACTTTTAAAAGTAGTAAAAGAGTTAAACGAAGACAAGGCAGTAAATGGTATTTTAGTACAGTTGCCACTTCCAAAACATATTGATGAAAGCAAAGTTTTACTTGCAATAGACAGTAACAAGGATGTGGATGGATTCCATCCTGTAAATGTTGGAAAAATGGTTATTGGGGAAGAAACATTTCTTCCATGTACACCGGCAGGTATTATTGAAATGCTAAAAAGAACTGATATTGAAATTTCAGGCAAAGAATGTGTTGTTATCGGAAGAAGCAACATTGTTGGAAAGCCAATGTCAATGCTTATGTTAAAAGAAAATGCCACAGTTACAATTGCTCATTCAAGAACAAAAGATTTAAAAGAAGTGACAAAGAGAGCGGATATTTTAATTGCAGCAATTGGTAAAGCAAAATTTGTTACAGCAGATTATGTAAAAGAAGGTGCTGTAATCATTGATGTAGGAATGGACAGAGACGAAAATGGCAAGTTATGTGGAGATGTTGACTTTGATTCTGTTTCACAGGTTGCAAGTGCAATTACACCTGTTCCAGGTGGTGTAGGACCAATGACAGTAACAATGTTATTAGTGAACTGCTTAAGAAGTGTAGAATTAAACAAGTAATATTATTCGAATGTTTATGTAGGTTTCCCTATGTAAGTATTTGCTTGAAAAGGGGATGTTATTTCTACCCCCATTATGAACGAAAGGATGGTTTAAATGTTTGCAAATATAATTGTTGATATTTCTCATGAAAAGTTAGACCGTCCTTTTGGTTATATTATTCCAAAAGAACTTGAAGACAGAGTTCATATAGGAACTGCTGTTATGATTCCTTTTGGACGTGGAAACAGACTTATATCAGGTTATGTTATTGAAATAACCAACACACCGGGATTTGATGTGTCCAAAATGAAGAAAATTGAGTCTGTTGTGGAAAATGCAACGTCTGTAGAAGGCGAACTAATAAAACTTGCATGGTGGATAAAAGAAAACTACGGTTCAACTATGAATCAGGCGTTAAAAACTGTTATTCCTGTAAAAAAGACAGTTAAAAGGGTGGAAAGAAAAACAGTAGTATTAAACATAGAACCACCATTAATAGATGAAAAAATAAATACTTACAAAAAGAAAAATGCAAAAGCAAGAGTAAGACTTTTAGAGGCTTTAAAAGAAAGCAGGACTATTTCAAAAAATCTGGTAACAGAAAAACTAAATATATCTGAAAGTACGCTGAAAACCATGGTGATGATTGGAGATATTGTAATTGAAAGTGAGTCTGATTACAGAAATCCAATAAAGCCTGTAGAACAGAGAAAATATAACATAGTATTAAATGACCAACAACAAAAGGTTGCTGATGAAATTAAAAAGACTATTACTTTTGAAAAAAATCAGGCACCGAATATCCATCTGATTCATGGCATAACCGGCAGTGGGAAAACAGAAGTTTATATGGATTTAATTGATTATACGGTAAATAAAGGAAAGTCAGTTATTGTACTTATTCCTGAAATTGCATTAACATACCAGACAGTTATGAGATTTACAAGAAGATTTGGAGACAAAGTTTCCATTATCAATTCAAAGTTGTCAAAAGGTGAAAGGTATGATCAGTTTGAAAGAGCAAAAAATAACGACATAAATATAATGATAGGTCCAAGGTCAGCATTGTTTACACCATTTAAAAATCTTGGACTTATAGTAATAGACGAGGAACATGAAGATGCTTATAAAAGCGAGTCAGTTCCAAAATATCATGCAGTTGAGGTTGCAATAAAAAGAGCAAAAGACGAAGGTGCAACTTTGGTACTTGGCTCAGCCACGCCGTCCATTGAATCTTTTTACAGGGCAAAGCAGGGAGTGTATAAGCTGCATACTTTGAGTAAAAGAGAAAAGGGACAGTTGGCTCAGGTATCTGTAGTTGACTTGCGGGAAGAACTGAAAAACGAAAACAAATCAATTTTCAGTGTACAACTACAAAATTTGATTAAAGACAGATTAGAAAAAAAGCAACAGACTATGTTGTTTATAAATAGAAGAGGATATGCAGGATTTGTATCCTGTAGAGATTGTGGAAAGCCAATCAAATGTCCTCATTGTGATGTTACATTAAAGCTTCACAGAAACAGAAAAATGATATGTCACTATTGTGGCCACACAGAAGATATGCCAAAAGTCTGTCCCCAGTGTGGTTCTGTAAAACTGGGAGGTTTTGGCATAGGAACCCAGCAGATTGAAACAGCGGTTAAAAAAATGTTTCCAAACAGCAGGGTTTTAAGAATGGACGCAGATACCACTTCAAAAAAAGGTGGTCATGAGGAAATCTTATCAGCATTTGCAAATGGTGATGCAGATATACTGGTAGGAACCCAGATGATTGTAAAAGGTCATGATTTTCCAAAGGTAACACTGGTAGGAGTCATTGCAGCAGATATGTCTTTGTACGATGCAGATTACAGAGCTGCAGAGAAGACTTTCCAGTTGCTTTGTCAGGCTGCAGGAAGAGCAGGAAGAAGTGACCTTGAAGGACAGGTTGTTATACAAACTTATGCTCCTGACAACTATAGTATAGAGGCAGCCAGTCATCAGGACTATTATGAATTTTATGAACAGGAGATTTCATATAGAAAGTTAATGAAATACCCACCTGTATCCAATATGGTTTCAGTATTGCTTCAAAGTAAAAATCAGGGCAGTTTAAATACAAACGTCCAGTGGCTTGTAAACTGTATAAAAGAGTTTAAAGAAAAATACTTTGAAGACTTAATGGTTATCGGACCGGCTGACCCACCTGTTGGAAAAATAAATGATGTATACCGAAAGATTGTTTATCTGAAAAGTGACAATCGAATAAAGATGGTAGGTTTAAAAAATTATTTAGAAGATGTAATAAAAAATTCACAGAATTTCAAAAATATAAGCGTACAATTTGATTTTAAAGCATAGAAAAGGAGAGAAACCATGGCAATAAGAAATATAAGAGAACTTGGAGAACCATGTTTAAGAAAAATATGCAAACCTGTAAAGGATGTAAATTTAAGAACAAAAATATTAATCGGAGACATGTTTGATACTATGTATGAAGCAAATGGTGTTGGACTTGCAGCACCTCAGGTTGGTATTTTAAAAAGAATATTTGTAATTGATTGTGGTGATTGCGAAGAAAACAGCAATCCACTTGTATTTATCAATCCTGAAATTTTAGAAAAAGAAGGAACTCAGGTTGACTATGAAGGTTGCCTTAGTGTTCCGGGCAAATCAGGAAAAGTAGCAAGAGCCAACTATGTAAAAGTAAGAGCTTTTGATGAAAAAATGAATGAGTTTGAGTTGGAAGCAGAAGGCCTTTTGGCAAGATGTATTTTACATGAAAATGATCATTTAGACGGTATTGTATATGTAGATAAAGTTGAAGGACAGCTTTATAACAACGAGGACTTACAGCAACAACAGTAGGTGGAGGTGCCAATGAAAGTAGTATTTATGGGAACACCGGATTTTTCAGTTCCGGCACTGGAAAAAATTGCACAAAATCATCAGGTACAGGCAGTAGTTACACAGCAGGACAGACCAAAGGGAAGAGGTCACAAAATGCAATATACTCCTGTTAAAGAAAAAGCGTTGGAACTAAATATTCCTGTTTTTCAGCCTGAAAAGGTAAAAAATCCTGAATTTGTGGATATACTAAAAGAGATGAATCCTGACGTTATTGTAGTTATTGCTTTTGGTCAGATTTTATCAAAGGAAATACTTGATTTACCAAAGTATGGCTGCATAAATGTCCATGCATCATTGCTTCCTGAGTACAGAGGGGCAGCCCCAATTCAATGGGCAGTAATAGATGGAAAAAAAGAGTCAGGTGTTACAACAATGTATATGGCAGAAGGCCTTGATACAGGAGACATTATTGACAAAAAAGTAATAGAACTTGACAAAAAAGAAACAGGTGGCAGCCTTTTTGACAGACTTTCATTAATTGGTGGAGATTTAATATTAGAAACACTTAAGCATCTTGAAGATGGTACAGCGAAAAGAATACCACAGGATGATGAAAAGTCATCATATGCAGGAAAAATCACAAAAGAGTTAGGACATATTGATTTTACCAAGTCAGCAGTAGAAATAGAGCAACTTATTCGTGGACTTAATCCATGGCCAAGTGCATTTGTCCATGTAGATGACAAAACTCTTAAAATATGGGATGCTGATGTAATAGATGAGCCGGTAAAAGAAGAACCAGGTACAATTATCAGTACAAACAAAACATTAAAGGTGGCCACAGGTGATGGTTACCTTGACATAAAAGAACTGCAACTTGCAGGTAAAAAGAGAATGGATAGTGTGTCATTTTTAAATGGATACAGTATAAAAAGTGAAAAGATGATTTAATTTCAAACATCTACAGCATAAAAGTGAAAAATGATTTAATAAAAATATTAAAGACAGTTATTTATGCTGTCATACAATATTTTATTAATAAAGTTTATTGGTGTAAACACCGGAAAGGAGACAGCTATGCTATATGGTTATTATTTTGATCCAACATATATACTTATAATAATAGGTATGGTGCTTTGTCTTGCAGCATCAGCCCATGTCAATTCTACTTACAGAAAATATTCAAAGGTAAGAAGCAATTCGGGTATGACAGGAGCACAGGCTGCAGCAAGAATATTGGAATCTCAGGGTATATATGATGTTACTATTCAGCATATAGGAGGAAATCTTACTGACAATTACAATCCCTCAAACAAAGTATTAAGTTTGTCAGATTCAACATATGCAAGTACAAGTGTAGCAGCTATAGGTGTAGCAGCTCACGAGTGTGGTCATGCTGTTCAACATCATAGGGGATACACACCTATTGCCGTTAGAAATGCATTGGTACCTTTTGCAAACTGGGGTTCAAGATTGTCATGGGTACTGATTTTGGCAGGCATATTTTTCTTCGGACAGGGAACAGGACAAACGCTTATAAACATAGGTATTTTTGCTTTTTCATTAGCTGTATTATTTCAGCTGGTTACTCTTCCGGTAGAGTTTAATGCATCAAACCGAGCTATAAAAATACTTGAAACTACAGGTATATTTGGCAGTGATGAATTAAGATGTACCAAAAAGGTGTTGGGAGCAGCAGCACTAACATACGTTGCAGCAGCAGCTTCTTCAATTTTACAGTTACTTAGACTGGTATTACTATTTGGAGGAAGAGATGATGACTAGTGACAAAACACAAGTCAATTTAAGAAATATAGTATTGTCAATGCTATGTGATGTACAGGATGGAGAAAAAAGTCATATTGTTCTTAAAAAATATCTGGACAAATATAATCATTTGGAAAAAAGAGACAGAGCATTTATTACAGTATTGTACAAAGGAACAATTGAACGTCAGATAGAACTTGATTATATTATTGACAGTTTTTCAAAGACCAAAACTAACAAAATGAAAAAAGTTATTCTGATAATATTAAGAATGTCTGTATATCAGTTAAAGTACATGACACAGGTGCCACAGTCAGCAGTATGCAATGAGGCTGTAAAGCTTGTAAATAAAAGAAAAATGTATGGACTGAAAGGTTTTGTCAATGGTGTTGTAAGAAATATTTCAAGAAACATTGAACATATTAAATACCCCACAGATAAAGAGGATAATCTGTCAGTTGTGTATTCTGTTCCAAAATGGATTATTGCCATGTGGCAGGAACAATACGGATATGAGAAGACTGAGTATATGCTTGAAAACATATACAGACAGCCGGAGACAACTGTCAGATGTAATGTAACAAAGGCAGATACAGAGGACATTATTACAAACCTTGAGTACAACAAAGTTACAGTAAAAAGATCCCCTTTATACAAAGATGCTTTATATATTAGTGACTATGACAATTTAGACAGTTTAGATGTGTTTACAAAAGGATTGATTACAGTCCAGGATGAAAGTTCCATGATGGTAGGACTGGCAAGTGGAGTGAAAGAAAATGATTATGTAGTTGATGTATGTGCAGCTCCCGGAGGCAAAAGTCTTCACATTAGTCAGTTGATGAATGAATCAGGAACAGTAGATGCAAGGGATTTAACTGATTACAAAATAAATCTTATTAGAGAAAATATAGAAAGAACACATACAAAAAATATAAAGACTAAATTATGGGATGGAACAATATTAGATGAAAGCATAATAGAAAAAGCAGATGTTGTTATTGCAGATGTTCCTTGTTCAGGACTTGGTGTTATAGGAAACAAAAGTGACATAAAATACAACATTAGCAAACAACAGATTTTTGAACTGGTGGATATTCAAAGAAAAATATTAAAAACTGCATGTAGCTATGTGAAAACAGGTGGACGCCTTATATTTAGTACATGCACAGTAAATAAACATGAAAATGATGAAAATGTAAAATGGATTTTGGAGAATCTGCCTCTAAGACAGGCTTCATTTCCAAAGGAATTTCCAGAACAGCTAAAAAATGACAAGGGATACCTGCAAATCTTTCCAGTAGATTACAATATGGACGGATTTTTTATTGCAGTGTTTGAAAAGAAATAAAGGATAATTATGAACAACAAAAAAGACATAAAATCTTACAACTTAACAGAATTAAAGAAAGAAATTGAGTCCATAAATGAAAAGCCCTTTAGGGCAAAACAGATTTATCAGTGGCTACATATTGAAAAGGTAACTTCATTTGATGCGATGACCAACATTTCAAAGGATTTAAGGAGAAAATTAAGTGAAAAATATTATATTCCTGAAATAAAAAAAGTAGACGTGCTGATATCAAAAATAGACGGCACAAGAAAATATCTTTTTGAAATAGAGGGCGGATCAATTATTGAAAGTGTTTTGATGAGATATCATCACGGCAATTCCGTTTGTATTTCTACACAGTCAGGCTGTAGAATGGGTTGTAAATTTTGTGCTTCTACATTAAATGGTCTGGAGAGAAATTTAAAACCTTCAGAACTTTTAGGACAGATTTATGAAATAGAAAAAGACATAGATGAGAAGGTATCAAACATTGTTTTGATGGGAAGTGGTGAGCCACTTGACAATTTTGATAATGTAGTAAAGTTTTTGCAACTTATAACAGATGAAAATGGAGCAAACATAAGTCAGAGAAATATTACATTGTCTACATGTGGTCTGGTGCCAAAGATTAATCAGTTAGCAGATATGCACTTACAGATAACGTTGGCATTATCACTACATGCATCCAACAATGAAACAAGAAAAAAACTTATGCCAATAGCATATAAATATACAATAGATGAAATAATAGATGCCTGCAAAAATTATTTTAAGAAAACAGGAAGAAGAATAACATTTGAATATAGTCTTGTTGCAGGACAAAATGACAGTAAGCAGGAAGCAGATGAACTTAGCAATCTTATAAAGGGAATAAATTGCCATGTAAATCTTATTCCGGTAAATCCTATTAAGGAAAGAGATTTTGTACAGCCTACAAAAGAGGCGGCAAAGCAGTTTAAATCAAGACTTGAAAAAAACAGGATTAATGTTACTATTAGAAGAGAAATGGGCAGAGATATCAATGGAGCCTGTGGACAGCTTAGAAATAATGCAATGAAAAAGAGAAAGGAGCAGATGGATGCTTAACAACATAAAGGCGTTTGGAAAAACAGATGTTGGTCTTATGCGAACAATCAATCAGGACAGTATATTTACATCAATAGAACAGATTGGAAAGCTACCAAATCTTTTTATAGTTGCAGATGGCATGGGAGGTCACAAAGCAGGTGACGTGGCATCTAAGGCGGCCATTGAAAAGTTTGTAAAATATACATGCCAGACTCATATGTCAGATCCTGCAAATATATTAGATTCAGGAATCAGTTCAATCAATCATGAAATCTATGAGATGGCAGTGTCAAATAAGGATTATAGTGGAATGGGTACTACATTTGTAGTCTGCACAATAGTTGACAATCATGTATATATTGCCAATGTAGGTGACAGCAGACTTTATCTTATTGGAAGGGATATTAGACAGATTACCAGAGATCACTCCTTAGTTGAAGATATGGTTAGAATGGGGATGCTTGACAAAGAAGAAGCAAGGACTCATTACAAGAAGAATGTAATTACAAAGGCTATAGGGGTAGCAGAAGACAGAACGGCAACTCCTGATATTTTTGAAATAGAAATTTCAGAGGGTGACAAATTATTATTATGTTCAGATGGTCTGACAAATATGGTAGAAGACTATGATATAAAAAGAATAGTAACAAACAATACTCAAATAGAAGATGCTGTAAGAACATTAATAGACCAGGCAAATGAAAACGGCGGAAAAGACAATATATCAGCAATTTTAATAGAACCGAAAATCAGCGAGGAGTAAACTATGTTAGAAAAAGGGAATTTCATTAACAATAGATATGAAATAATCAGCCGAGTGGGGGCAGGCGGAATGTCTGATGTATACAAGGCTAAAGATCATAAATTAAATAGAAATGTTGCCATAAAAGTTTTAAAAAGAGAATTTAGCAATGACAAGAATTTTGTTGCAAAATTCAGAGTAGAAGCTCAGTCTGCAGCAAGTCTCATACACCCAAACATTGTCAATGTTTATGATGTAGGAGAGGACGATGGACTTTATTACATAGTGATGGAACTTATAGAAGGCATTACTTTAAAAAGTTATATTGAGAAGAAACATCAGCTTTCTTTTAGAGAAACAATCAGTATAGCAATTCAAATCGCAAATGGTATTGAATGTGCTCACAACAACCAGATTGTACACCGTGATATAAAACCACAAAACATTCTTATATCAAGAGAGGGTAAGGTTAAAGTTACGGATTTTGGTATTGCAAGAGCAGCATCTGCCAGCACTATCAATGGAAACGCTATGGGCTCAGTTCACTACATTTCTCCTGAACAGGCAGGTGGAAAATATGTAGACGAAAAAAGTGATATTTATTCCCTTGGTATTACCATGTTTGAAATGCTTACAGGTACAGTTCCGTTTGATGGAGAATCAACAGTTACAATAGCATTGAAACATATCCAAAGTAATGTACCAAGTGTAAGGGAATATGTAGAGAATGTACCTGTCAGTCTTGAAAAGATTATTTTAAAATGTACACAAAACAAAATGGACAAAAGATATCCAAAGATATCTTTGCTTATATCAGATTTGAAGAGAGCATTAACAGAACCAAATGTAGATTTTGTTCAGCTTGATACATCTACATCAGAGACAGCGGCAATAATGATTACTGATGACAAAATTGACACTATAGGCGACAATTCAGGAAAGAAGTCCTTGAAGTCATCTAAATTTATCGAAGATGATGAGGACGACATTGACAAACTGCCACCTAAGATGGACAAAGTTGTATCTGTAGGAGGAGTTGTAGTCGGAATATTAGCGTTGATGATTGCAGCTGTAATTTTAACATTGGTATTGACAGATGATAGCATCAAACTTCCAAAGAGCAGTGAGGTGGTTGAAGAAACAGTTCCAAAGGGAAAAGCCATAGTACCAAATGTTATTGGACAAAGTCTTGATGATGCTGAAAAAATGCTGCAGGATAGAACAATAGGTTTTGTATATGACAAATATGAATACAGTGACATTTATGCAAAGGATACTATTATGTCACAGAGTGTGGACCCTGATGAAATTGTAAATCAGCACGATACTATAAAACTTGTAGTTAGCAAGGGACCTGAAAAGATATCAGTGCCTGCAGGTATCGTAAATGGAAATGTTGATTCAGTAATAGACACCCTTGAAAATATGGGACTTAAAACAGCAGTTGTATATGAATATAGTGAAAAAAGCATAGGAACTGTTATTTCATGCAATCCATTAGAAAGAGCATCAGTTGCCAAAAATGATACCATTACACTTAAGGTAAGCAGAGGAAAAGAGAAGACTCAGGAAAAAGTAATTACAATACCAAATGTTGCAAATTATAAATTAAGCAAGGCTCAGGAAAAGATATCTTCATCAGGATTTACTGTAGGTGAGGTAAGAGAAGAATATAGTGATGATATTGAAAAAGGTATCGTAATACGTCAGACTGTTAAAGCAGGTGGAATTGCACCGGAAGGAACATCTATCGGACTTATTGTAAGTAAGGGCTCAAAGGATGCTGAAAAGTTTAAGGCAAAATACACATTTGCTATGGAGAACCTTATTGACGAAGCCGGTCAGCCAATTACCGAAGGTGTTGTATCTGTAGCAGTAGATGGGGTTTTGCAAAAAGTTGATACTAAACATTCAGATGTTTCATTGTGGAAAGGTGATTATACCATGAACCTTGAAAGTGATAAGAAAGGTAAGGCAACAGTAGAGTTGTTTGTCAATGGAACAAGTGTAATTAAAGATACAGTTAAATTTAAATAAAAAGGCCCACCCGAAAGGGTGGACTTTTATAAGTGGTAGGATATATGAAGGATAATACAGTTAGTGAAACAGTAAAGCAGGGAAAAATCATAAAGGGTATTGCAGGGTTTTATTATGTTCTGGTGGAAGAACAATTATATGAATGTAAGGCAAAAGGAGTATTTAGAAATAAGAAAATGAAGCCTTTAGTAGGTGACAATGTTGAAATAGATATTATTGATGAAAAAGAAAAGAAAGGAAATATAGTATCTATTTTAGAAAGGGATAATGAATTAATAAGACCGGCAGTTGCAAATGTTGATCAGGCACTTATTGTATTTGCCCTTAAAAGACCAAATCCAAATTTAAATCTTTTAGACAGGTTTTTGGTTATGATGGAGTATCAGAATATTGAAACAGTTATATGTTTCAACAAAAAAGATATTGCAGATGAAGAGTATATGGATAAACTGAAAACCACATACAATAATGCAGGATATAAAGTTATATTTACCAGTGCCACAAAAGAAGAGGGCATAGAGCACATAAAAAAATATCTGCTAAACAAAACTACAGTATTCGCAGGTCCCTCAGGAGTGGGCAAATCTTCAATGCTTAACGCACTTACAAAGAATTATACAATGGAAACAGGAAGTGTAAGCGAGAAAATCGGAAGAGGAAAGCATACTACACGTCATTCAGAATTGTTTGAAATAGACAGCAACTCATTTGTTTTTGATACGCCGGGATTTAGTTCTTTGTTTGTGCCCGGAATGACAAAGGAAAAATTAGATGAGTGTTTTCCTGAATTTTTTCAGTGCAAAGACAAATGTAGGTTTATAGGCTGTGCACACATCAATGAACCTGACTGTGCAGTAAAAGAAGCATTGAAAAATGGAAATATATCACAATCACGATATGAAAATTATATACTTTTGTACAATCAGTTAAAAGAAGCAGAAAGACAAAAGTATTAAAAGAAAAATTAAAAAACTAAGATAAAAAACTAAGACAACGGACATGGCAGAAAAACAGCAACAATAAGGCAAAAATATAGTAAAGAGGAGAAACTTATTATGATTAAATTATCACCATCAATTTTATCAGCGGATTTTGCAAATTTAGGAGAAGGAGTTAAAAAGATTGACAATGGCGGATGTGACTGGATTCATGTTGACGTAATGGATGGAGTGTTTGTACCGAACATTTCTTTTGGAATGCCAGTGGTAAAAGCAATAAGACCATATACAGAAAAGTTTTTTGATGTACATCTTATGATACAGGAGCCAATAAGATACATTAAACAGTTTAAAGATGCCGGAGCAGATTTGCTTACAATTCATGTTGAGGCATGTGTGAATGTGAAGGCTACTATTGAAGCAATTAAAAATGAAGGTATGAAAGTTGGGCTTGCATTAAATCCTGAAACAGACATAAAAGAAGTAATTCCGTATATTAATATGGTTGACATGATTTTGGTTATGACAGTTCATCCCGGATTTGGCGGACAGTCATATATAGATGACTGCACAAAGAAAGTAGTCAAAATAAAAAAAGAGGCAGACAAAAAAGGAAAGAAAGATTTACTTATACAGGTTGATGGTGGCATTACAACTGATAATGTAATGGAGCCTATTAAAGCAGGAGCTAACGTTATAGTTGCAGGCTCTGCTGTATATAAGGGAGACATAGAAGAAAATATCAAAACTTTCAAAGAAAAGTTCCACTCTTTTAGTTAGATTTACAGAAGGAAAATTCTGTTTTATATTTACAGCAATATTGTGATTTGGTATAATTTACCTATGATGTTTGCAGGAACGGATTAAATGTTGATTTCTAAATTAAATAGTGAATGTTATTTGATTTAAAAATATATTCTATACTAAAGGAGGAAGAAAAATGTTTTGCCCAAAATGTGGAAAGCAGGTAGATGATGGAGCAAAGTTTTGCCCGGCATGTGGAGAACCACTTAGTGTTGGAAAGAAAGTTGAAAATGCTGCAAATGATATGTTCAACAGAGCAGAGCAGGGCATTGGAAGTGCTATTGATGATATAAAAGATACAATCAACAACAGTTGCAATTCCAACAATGCAAATTATAACAATGCATATTACAACAACCCTAACAATGGAGTAGGCCAGCGTGTAAAGGATGATAGAGATTTGGTAGTATTCATTCTTTTAACAATTATTACATGTGGTATTTACGGATATTTCTTCTTGTATCAGTTGGCAAGAGACATGAACATTGCATGTGAAGGTGATGGAGAGCAAACACCTGGATTGGCAGCATTTATTGTATTGTCATTTATTACATGTGGCATTTATGGCTGGTACTGGTACTACAAGATAGGAAACAGATTGGCAGCCAATGCTCCAAGATACGGATTATCATTCCAGGAAAACGGAACGACAATACTTGTATGGTGATAATTGGAAATTTTATTTGCGGAATCGGTCAGTATATTGCAATGTATTTCTTAATTAAAAACAGTAATGCATTATTTAAAGAATACAACCGTCAGAAAGGTTTCTAAAAATATAGAACTGTAGGATTTTTTCTTACAGTTCTATTTTTGCACAACGGACAAATTAAGAAATATATAAACTGATAAAAATGTCATTAAGTAACAATAAAAAAATACATAAAACTCGCAAAAAAAAGACTCACTTAAACTTGTTTGATTAGCTTGAGAGAGTCTTTGATTTTTTATACGAATTTTAAAATTATACATTAAATCTAAATGTGATAACGTCTCCGTCTTTTACAACGTAATCTTTTCCCTGAAGTCCTACAAGACCGGCTTCTTTGGCATCTTTCATAGAACCACATTTCATTAAATCATCATAAGCAACAACTTCGGCACAAATGAAACCACGTTCAAAGTCAGTATGAATTTTTCCTGCGGCCTGAGGAGCTTTAGTTCCCTTCTTAATAGTCCAGGCACGTGTTTCATCTTCTCCGGAAGTTAAGTAACTAATAAGTCCAAGAAGAGAGTAGCTTGCTTTGATTAATTTATCAAGACCAGACTGTTTAATACCCAAGTCTTCTAAGAACATCTGCTTTTCGTCATCGTCTAACTGAGCAATTTCCTGTTCAATTTCGGCACTGATAACAAATACTTCACAGTTGTTTTCAGAAGCAAACTTTCTAACAGCAGCAACATGGTCATTTGAATTGCCATCATCTGCAAGGTCGTCTTCAGCAACATTAGCTGCAAAGATAACAGGCTTTGCAGTTAAAAGATTGTATTCGCTCAACCATTTCTGCTCATCTTCATCATCTGTTTCATATTTGATTGCAAGGTTGCCATCTTCTAAGAATTTCTTCATAGATTCCTGGAACTGCAATTCTTTTGCAAGAGTTTTGTCGTTTCTTGCACCACGTGTTGTTTTTGCAATACGTCTTTCCAAAATTTCCACATCAGAGAAAATCAATTCTAAGTTGATTGTTTCAATATCTCTAATAGGATCAACACTTCCATCTACATGAATAACATTTGTATCTTCAAAACATCTTACAACATGTACAATGGCATCTACTTCACGAATGTTGGCAAGGAACTGGTTTCCTAATCCTTCACCTTTAGATGCACCTTTTACAAGACCTGCAATATCAACAAATTCAATAACAGCAGGAATGGTTTTTGCTGAGTTGTACATTGCTGTTAATTTATCTAATCTCTCATCCGGAACTGTAACAATACCCACATTTGGGTCGATAGTACAAAATGGGTAGTTTGCGGATTCAGCACCGGCTTTTGTTAAAGAATTAAATAAAGTACTTTTACCAACGTTTGGTAAGCCAACTATACCTAATTTCATTTTATATTTCCTCCATTCTTTGGTAATCCACCTGATAGTCTATCACATTTTGTGACGACAGGCAATGTGCAACTGTGATATAACCTACTACCAATGGACACAGTATAATATACGTGAAAATATTTATTTTCCGGTAATGAAAAAAATTTTGAACATGTTTTATAACTTTGCAGGTTGTACTTGTATAAATGGCCATAAATTGATAATATTAGTTTTGTGAAAAATATTAGAAAATTCGTTATATAATGTAGAACCTACCATAAATATACTGTAGGTAGAAAGAGAGAATGATTATGGATATACAATTTCCAAACCTGCATATTAATATTGAAAATTTGCCCAAAAGTTTTAATCTGTTTGGGATGGATATAGCATTTTATGGCTGTATTATTGCACTGGGAATGATGGCAGGTATCCTTATAGCCTGTTACATGGCAAAAAAAACAGGCCAGGATTACAACAATTATATAGATTTTGCTATTTATGCAATAGTATTTAGTGTAATAGGAGCAAGACTTTATTATGTAGTATTTAGTTGGGATTATTATAGTGCCCATCCATCAGAGATATTTAACATTCGTCAGGGTGGACTGGCAATTTATGGTGGTGTTATTACTGCAGTTATTACATGTTTTTTATATACAAAAATAAAAAAAATGTCTTTTCCATTGGTATGTGACACGGCAATTTATGGACTGATACTAGGTCAGATTATAGGACGTTACGGCAATTTCTTCAATAGGGAAGCATTTGGAGGAGTTGTCGGCGACAAAAACTTATTTGCCATGAAAATATTTTTCGGAGACAGATACAATATAACTCAGGTACCTGACGCAGTAAGAACAGGTATGGAGAATATGTACAACAAATCTTTGTCAGAAATTGGATTTATACAGGTGCAGCCAACCTTTCTTTATGAATCAGTTTGGAATTTGTTTGTTCTTATTCTTATGCTTGTATTTAGAAAAAAGAAAAAGTTCGACGGAGAAATTATGCTATGGTATCTTTTAGGATATGGTATTGGTCGAGCAGTGATAGAAGGCATGCGTACAGACCAGTTGATTATGCCGGTTACAGGCTGGCCGGTATCACAGGCACTTTCAATTGTACTTGCGGTAATAGCGTTGACTATTATTGTTGTAAAAAGATATAGAATATATAAAACATCAAAAGCAGTATAGAACACAAATTAGTCTAATTAGAAAAGGATGTTGTTAATATTACAAAAAATAAAAAGACTGCGAAAAGGGAAAAAATGGAATATATCTTATTAATTATTGCCAAATAATAAAATAATTGAAGAAAATCAACATAAAAGTGGAAAAAATCCCCACCAATTCATAAATAATGAGTTGGTGGGGATTTTTTTGTACAAAAAACTGATTTTTGTCCCATAAACAGGCAGTTTCCGGAAAATAAAAAAATCTAAAAAAATTAAAAAAATGGTTGCATTACACAGTAAAATGGTATAGAATTTATACATAAGTGGTGAAATCATCCCATTTTGTGGTGAAATGTGGTGATTAGGTTAAGAATTTTACGTAGAAGACAAGAGTAGGTGAGTTATATGTTTACAGGAGAACAGACTCAAAAAATGGATACAAAAGGCAGAACAGTTATCCCTTCAAAAATTAGAGATAATCTTGCCGAAAGACTTGTTGTTACAAGAGGTATTGACAAGTGTCTTTTTGCGTACCCTGAATCTTCTTGGAAAGCATTACAGGAAAAACTTAGCAGTTTGCCATTTACAGACAAAAAGGTAAGAAGTTTCAATCGATTTTTCCTCGGTGGTGCGGAAGCCCTTGATGCAGACAAGCAGGGACGTGTACTTGTTCCTTCTACATTAAGGGAATACGCATCTTTATCAGGCGAAGTAGTTTGGGTTGGCGTAGGTGATAGAATTGAAATTTGGAATATAGATAGTTGGAATGAGCAGATGAACGAATACTTAGAAAGCGACGATGCCGAAGAGCGTATTGAAGATTTGGCAGATTATATGGCAGAGCTTGGAGTATAGTTATCAGTTAGAAAGTAGGTCAATATGGATTTCAAACATATATCAGTTCTTTTGGATGAAACCATTGATGGCTTGAATATAAAACCGGACGGTGTATATGTAGATGGAACATTAGGTGGTGGAGGACATTCTTATGAAATACTTAAAAGATTATCACCTAAGGGGAAATTAATAGGAATAGATCAGGACGGCGAAGCGTTAAAAGCCGCAGGTGAAAGATTAAAAGAATTTGAAAAGCAGGTTACTTTAGTACGAAGCAATTACAGTGATATAAAAAAAGTACTACAGGAATTAAATATTGAAAAGGTTGACGGAATATTATTGGACATCGGAGTTTCGTCATATCAGTTGGACAACTTAGAAAGAGGCTTCTCTTACAAGTCAGATGCACCACTTGATATGAGAATGGATACAAGACAGGAATTTAGCGCGGCTGATGTGGTTAACAATTATAGCGAGCATGACCTTTTTAGAATAATAAGAGACTATGGAGAGGACAAATTTGCAAAGAATATTGCAAAGCACATAGTAGCGGCAAGAAAGGAAAAACCGTTTGAAACAACAAAGGAATTAAGTGAAGTTATAAAACATGCCATTCCAATGAAAGTTCAGGCAAAAGGTGGACATCCTGCAAAGAAAACTTTTCAGGCAATACGAATCGAAGTAAACAAAGAACTGACAGTTTTAAAAGAGTCCATTGATACAATGATTGATTTGTTGAACAAAGATGGAAGACTTTGTATTATAACATTTCATTCGTTAGAAGACAGAATAGTGAAAATAAAATTTAGGGAAAATGAAAACCCATGTACATGCCCACCTGATTTTCCAGTGTGTGTTTGTGGAAAACAGTCAAAGGGCAAAGTGATAACAAGAAAACCTATAATCCCGTCAGAAGAGGAAATAGAATACAACAAGAGGGCGAAGAGTTCAAAATTAAGGATATTTGAAAGGTGTTAAATATGAGCGGAATAAGAAGTGATTACAGAAGTGAATATGTATATGGAAATACAGTAAGACAGGCAGTGCCACAGGAGAAAAGAGAACATAAAACAGTACACAGACATCACGTGGAGCAGGAATATGTAAATGAAAAAGCTTTAGTGATGAGTGCACCTCATGTTATCTTCCTTGCAGTGGTTTCGTTTGTATGTCTTTTTATGTGTGTTGCATATCTTCATGTTCAATCAAATATCACAGCTACACAGATCGGAAGAGCGTCGTGTAGGGAAAGAGTGTAGATCTCGGTGGTCGC
>OJUG01001121.1_pt1 | contig 35834 bp, 37 predicted proteins | sample 1599841 | NCBI WGS metagenome assembly OJUG01 (sample SAMN04168659, study PRJEB22393) | human gut metagenome | biome: human gut microbiome; feature: stool | host: Homo sapiens | collected 2014-05-12 | reverse complement strand
GACTTAAGATCGATTGCAATATAGGTTCTTTCCTTTTCCATCATTCTACACCTCCCGATTCTCCTGTGTTCTGTTTCTAATTCTTATTTATCATGCCCGGAAAACTTTCTCATCATAACAATCCGCTCAAGGATTTCCTGCCTGAATTTTTCAACATCATTCGTCCGTTTACGCACACCAGCTGCTGCAGCATGTCCACCTCCGCCAAACGTCTGCAGAAGTTCGTTTACATTGATCCATTTTCCATCAGATTGGAAGGAACAACGCCAACAATTTTCTTCTTCCTCATACATGGTAAAACATCCTGTTTCTTACTTCCACGCCTTCCAGATATCCGGCTGATATCCAAGAGTGGATTGTTTTCCATTACGAACTACCGGTGTCTTAATCACCTGCGGGTTTTCCAGCACCTTCTTAAGTTTATCTTCCTCTGCAATGTACTTAATGAGCGCAAGCAGATCCTTGTCCTTGCCCTCCCAGTTGATCATATTTTCCAGTCCACCATTTACCTGGGCAACCGAATTGAATTCGCCCTTGCTCATGCCCTTTTCTTTCATATCAATAAACTGAAACTTGATCCCACGTTCCTTAAAGAAACGTTCTGCTTTCTTTGTATCATTGCACTTCTTTGTTCCAAAAATCTGTACGTTCAAATCAATTCTCCTTATCCATTGCCATATGTATCATTTTCTCAAAGGATTCTCTAAAATGCTCATCATCCTCCGATGTTCGTTTTCTTGGGCCTCTTAAGTGCTTCTTTCCGGATGCCCTTCGTGCTTTCTTATTCAGATGCCGCTCCATAAGCATCTGGTCAATATTTTCATTGGTATACCATTTCCCAGATTGATGAATCGCATACGCATTTTTTCCAAGTGCCATTGCCGCAACTCCATAATCCTGTGATACAACAATATCGCCCCTATGACAAATGCTGATCAGTTTATAATCCACGGCATCTGCTCCGGCTCCAACTACGATCACCTCACTGTAATCAGAAGATAACACATGATTGGTATCACACAATAACGTTACCGAAATACTGTGCTCTTTTGCAACTTTTTCAACAATACCGACTACCGGGCAGGCATCTGCATCAACAAAAATCTGCATATCTTCTCCTTTAATTACACATAAATGGCGTACGAACCTCGACGAGATTACCACTCGGATCATACAGCCTTACAAGCTTCTGCCCACCTGCAAGTTCTGTTAGTTCAGTGGCATATCGGACGAAATACTTACCAGATTCATATTTTGCAAGCAATCCATCTATATCAAAATCCTCGAAATACAATTCCATCATGTTATTGAATGGAGTGGAAATCTCATCTAGTGTCTTCCCCCATAAACCGGCATCCTGCAAAACAAGTCCCTCCGATAAGATCACATTACCTTCATTCTTAAGAATCACTTGCAGTCCAAATAAGTCTTTATAAAACTCTATGGATTTTTCTATATCATCCACCACGATCAGTACGTTTTTCAGCATATCCGTCACCTCACAATCCGCTTTGAGTCAAGCGAATATTCGCAATCCGCATGCGGTTAAATAATCTTTCCAGACAAATGATCAATTTCATGCTGGCAAATCTGTGCTGTCCATCCTGACAATTTCTGGCGCTGTTTTTTCCATTTGAAGTCATAATACTCTACTTCTATTTCCTGGTATCTGGTCGTCTTACGAACACCATCCAGGGACAGACAGCCTTCTTCTGTCTCATACATGTCACGTTTTGAAACAATCACCGGATTGAACATCACAACATTTATGAATCCCATATTCACAATGATGATATTCTTCTTTACACCAATCATGTTCGCCGCCATACCAACACAACGTTCTCTGTTCGCCTGCAGCGTATCCTGCAGATCCTTTCCAACCTGGATGTCAGCTTTCGTGGCCGGTTCAGATGGCTGGCCTAAGAAGAAAACATCTCTTACTATTTGTTTTACCATTTACTTTCTCCTGTACTCTAATTCTTATCTATCTTGACCAGAAATCTTTCTCGTCATAACAATTCGCTCAAATATTTCCTGTTCCTCTTTCATTGTTCCAATATTTTATTATCTAACACCACTTTACAACTTTTTCATAAAAAAATATCGTACAGGACTTTCTGATGTATAATGAATTTGACCCAAAACATTACAAAGGAAAGTGACCTTGTACGACAAAAACATTATACAACGAAAAAACACTGATTGGTAGACTTCATCAATATTTTTTGATTTATTTTGAAACTTTTTCTGTTCCGACAGCAGATACCTTATTTCTGCTGATATTATCTATACTGAGCCGCACACAACGGTTCCAACTATCTGAATGGACACTGCTTTGTGAGAGTCATGCTCTGCGTACCTGTCTGGAATGGGGATAAAGTATCTCATCTTTCATTGCACATATACAGAGAAACTGGGTGAGAAAACAGGGAAAGCATATCGGATTGATCTAAGCAGTGTTTTGCTTTTGTCGCCTGTGAAGAGCAAGACAAAGAGAAGCTTGAGGAATATATTACGGAATTACATAAAAAATACAAACACAAACAGAACAGAGATTAAAAAAGTGGATATTTCGTTGGCAATGGAAGAGGCAACGGAAAAAAATACTTTTATGAGAACCGATTTCCTTTCCGATGCATCTAATTAGTGTAAAAGTAAACATGAGTAGTAATCCAGCTGGACAAAAGGAGAAGACAAAGTTATGACAAAAGATGTATTTATTAAGGAGGTCCGGGATGCAGAAGCCATGCTGTATCATATATCGAAGTCCATTCTGAAGAATGACTCTGATTGTGGGGATGCTGTGCAGGAAACAATTCTTAAGGCATATGAAAAACTTCCCACTTTAAAGAAAGAAAAATATTTCCGAACATGGATCACAAGGATATTGATCAATGAATGCAAAGGGATTCTTCGGAAAAGAAAAAATGTTATTCCATATGAAGAATATATGGACAATATGAAAATGACTGAGGAGGACAGATACAGTCATCTGTATATGGCGATTATGGAACTTCCGGAGGATCTGAGGGTTTTGGTAACATTGTATTATTTAGAAGGATTTTCATTGAAAGAGATCAGTGAGGCTCTGGATATTCCGGAAGGAACGATCAAAAGCAGACTTTCACGTGCAAGAGAGTTTTTGAAGGTGCAGTTATCCGAAGAAGAGAAAAGACCGGCAACTGGGAAAAACAGCAAGCAATTAAAGAGAATAACAGGAAAGGGGAAAATGTCATGTTAGAGAAGAAATGGAATAATATCGCACCGGAAGTACCACAGAATTTTCATAATAAATTTGAAGATACACTAAAACAGATTGAACAGGCGGATTCAGTTGATAAAAAATACAAAAGAAAAAAAATCAGTGGACGATTATTGATTGCAGCAGCAGTAATCTGTACTGGTATGGCTGTTACTGTGGCTGCAAAAGAGTTCTTTAAATGGAATGATTACCTGGTGAAAAGACTGGATCCATCGGAGGAACAGCAGGAGACACTGCAGGAATCAACTTATATTCAGAATATAGACCAGTCTGTAACACAAAATGGTGTGACGGTTACCCTGACAGATTCTATTCAGGATCAGAGATTCCTGTATGCTTTTTTTGAAGTGAAAACAGAGGACAGTATTTCTATGACTGATCATACTTCTTTTGAGGAGATGACACATTTTAAGATCGATGGAAAAGAAGTATATGCAGTGGACGATAACAGATTTGGAAGCTTCAACACTGGGGTAGGACAGGATGAATTACTGAAAACAGATCAAAATTCTGCACATCTTAAACATTTTAACGCCTGTATATCTTATGACAGTGATTATGATCTGAGTAATAAAACAGTAGAAATCACATTAAAGAATCTTACGGAGGAAGGAGATTATGATACGACTGTTATTACAGATGGAACATGGGATTTTAAATGGACTCTGGGTGCAGTAAAGCCTCCGATAACTCTGGAAGTGAACCGGAAATGTGATTTTGGAGGTTATGAAATCACAGTGAAAAAAATGGAAGTAACGCCCCTTTTATGGTCATTATATCTTGATTATGATGAAGCTATGAAGGTGTATGAAGATGAGAAAAACAAGTTTGAGTACGCAGGTACGGACTATGGCATGGATCTTTATGCCAGAACTAGTATTGACCAGGTGCGTTATAAAGATGGAACGGTTTTAACACTTGATAGGACCATGGGAGGCATCGCTGGCGGTGGAGAAAAACAGGATAAGGAAAACGGTGTCCTGATCATCAGAAACAGCTTCCCGCAACTGGTTGATGTAGATAACCTGCAGGCGGTACATTTTGGGAATATTGACCAGTGGCTTGAAGTGCGGGGATAAAAGTTTTTTCGGTGATACAGAAAAATCCTCCCATAATTAGATAATGAGAAAATACAAAAAGAACCGATACAAGGTCTTTGCAAGACTGATATCGGTTCTTTTTGGCTAAGTCTGCCAAGCCCATTACCTTTAGGTGATGGGTAGTTGACTAAATATAGGTAACCATACAGTCGGAAAAATGGCTCTGTAACAAAAGACCGCTTTTCCGGCTTTTCATTTTATCAGCAGTGAGGCATTCACACCGTTTGAAAATCTGTAAGATCTGAGTCATTGGGGTATGTCATGACGGGTAATTAAATATATGACATAGATTCTACAATTGCAGAAAATAAGATTGACTTTTTGATTCTACAGATGTAGAATTAGAAAAGATTTCTACATCTGTAGAAAAACAGGGAGAACACAAGCTGAAGCGCAGACTCACAGACCACTATGATTACGATGTGACCATGTGGGATTCAATTGTGGTAAAAAAGTTGCTGCAGCGTATAAACTACATCAAATAGATACGGAGGATAAAATGTGCGGAATCTGTGGATTTACAGGTTACAGACAGGATCAGAAGACAGTAATTGAAAGGATGATGAAAGCCATTGAGCATAGGGGTCCGGATAGTGAGGGCTCTTTTTGCAGGGAGAAGATCACGCTGGGCTTTCGAAGACTTAGTATTATTGATTTAGAAGATGGGCAGCAGCCTATGGAAAGTGCGGACGGAAATCTTCATATTGTTTTTAATGGAGAAATCTATGATTATAAGGAACTGCGGGCAGAACTTGAGACTTTCGGCATTTCTTTCTGTACCCATTCTGACACGGAGGTTCTGATAAATACTATTCAGCAGTATGGGGAGAAGGCACTGGATAAGCTCAGGGGAATGTTTGGGTTTGCTGTATGGAATGAACAGGAGCAGAGTTTGATGCTTGCAAGGGATTTCTTTGGAATTAAGCCTGTGTACTATGCCGAAATAGATGGACACTTTGTATTTGCTTCTGAAATTAAGAGTATCCTTGCATTTCCAGGCTATGAAAGGAAAGTAAATCAGAAGGCACTGGAGCAGTATTTGTCATTTCAATATTCCCCTCTGGAAGAAACTTTTTTCAGGGGGATTTATAAGCTTATGCCAGGTCATATGCTTTTATATAAAAACGGAAACTATGAGATAAAGACTTATTTCAAAACAAAGCTTGCACCAGGCCAATGGGACCGTAAGACGAATATGGAGCAGCTGCGGAATCAGCTTGCAGAGAATTTAAAGGATTCAGTGGAGCACCATATGTTAAGTGATGTGGAAGTCGGCGCGTTTTTATCCGGGGGAGTGGATTCCGGTTATCTGGCTTCTTCCTCTGGTGCAGATCAGGCATTTACAGTGGGATTCGATGAGGGAGACCGATATAGTGAAGTAAACAAAGCTGCCAAAGTGGCAGAAAAAGCTGGTTTAAAACACCATGTGAAAATCATATCCAAGCAGGAATTCTGGGATGCCCTTCCAGATGTTATGTATCATATGGATGAGCCCCTTGCTGATGCTTCTGCCGTTGCACTCTACTTTCTCTCAAAAGAGGCTGCAGGTCATGTCAAGGTTGTTCTTTCCGGAGAAGGAGCAGACGAGCTTTTCGGTGGATATAATATTTACAGAGAACCGGAATCATTGAAAAAAATTGCCTGGATTCCATTTGGTGTCAGACGTGTAATTGGAAAACTGGCTGCAAAGCTGCCGGATGTGAAGGGACGAGATTTCCTTATCCGTGCAGGAATGAAAGTGGAAGAACGTTTCATCGGAAATGCATATATTTACCGTGAAAAAGAGAAAGCGCAGATTTTGAAAAATAAAGTAACAGGACCTTCCACACAGGAATATTTAAGACCATTTTTTAAAGAACTTGAGTCAGAAAACAGAGGATCACTTCGAGACATGGAAAAAATGCAGTCTGTAGATCTGAGATACTGGCTTCCTGGCGATATTTTACAGAAAGCAGATAAAATGAGCATGGCACATTCATTGGAAGTCAGGGTACCATTTCTGGATAAAGAAGTTTTTGACTTTGCAGCAAAGCTTCCGAAAGAAGCCAAGATTGCAGCGGGTACAACCAAATATATTTTCCGTAAAGCTGTTTCAAAATTTCTTCCACAGGAAACCGATGAACGTAAGAAACTTGGTTTTCCCATTCCAATCCGTGTGTGGCTGCGGCAGGATGACTGGTATCAGAGGGTAAAGGAGTTATTTACCTCGAAAGAAGCAGAAGAGTTTTTTCATACAGATAAGCTTCTTTTACTTCTGAAAGAGCACAAAGAGAAAAAGGCAGATAACAGCCGTAAAATCTGGACAGTTTTGACATTCCTTATCTGGTATGATAGATTTTTTGCTACATGTTCGAAGTGAGAGAGTTGGTTATGAGACGGTAAAAATATAAATATACGAAAAATCCGTTGACAATGGTATTTGGGACTTTTATGATAAAACTCTATTTGTTTGTATAGAAACTTTCGGATTATTGGAGGAAGAGTTTAAGGAGTATGTGGGTGGAAATCTGAAAGATCTTACGGTTTTGGATGCTTTCGACTCATTGTTCTTAAATGGAAAGGCAAATCAGGAAGCGCAATTTCAGCAGTTTGCTTCCTTGGAAATCCACAATTGCAGTCTGTGGCATCTAGGAAAGGAGTTATATTACTATCCTGTATATTTGTTGGATTTATTCTTTTGTTACTTTACAGAGAAACATTTGTTCATCTTAGCATAATTTACAGAAGAGAAAAATATAGTGCAGGTAGTAGTGTAAGAAATGTGATCGAACCAAAAGACCTTGGGATGCAGTCCGATTGTGACGATGCATGTAACTGGGATGATAAGGAGAATATTTATGATTGAAGCTGTAGCAGTACTTCCTTTTTTATAGTTGCAGGAACTCTATGGGGGATAATAGAAACTTTTAAATATAGGAAATTTTTTTCAAGAGACTGTGAAAACGGACAAATCTCCACTATTAAAGCGTACCGAATAAAGCGACGTGGATCCTGGCGGATTTTTGGTGACCGTATTCTAGATGAAAAATCGTTTCTGGTAATGAGGGAAAAGGAGTCAAAGTTAAAAATTCATTAATTCAATAGCGGGGTATTTTAAATGGCTGAACAAAATGTTTTTAATCTAATGCAAAACGATGAGATTGGACTGTTGTGGAAAAAGATATATCAATTACATCAAAAAACCAAAATTTATCTACTTACAGCCGAAGAAATATCAGAAAATGGGGATGCATTGATTCAGCCATTAAAAGAGCACCGGGATGCATATGATCATGTTGTAAGGATTTTTGCAAGCACAACCAAAAAAGTGCCGGAAGGATACGATTACTATTCTTATATCAAAGGAAACCTTGAGAAAGCATATGGACATGAATATCGTGCTTTTTTTGATACGGCAGACTGGCTTGCATACAATCTGCGGCATAATTTAAGAGAGCGCATAAATGCGATTCCATATAATAAAAGAAATCAATTAATCCCAAATTGCAAAGAAACAATCAAATTATTGAACCAATACCCATTTGAAATTTCAAATCTACGAAATGACAAGGATATAGTAAAAGAGTCTGATTCGGATGAGACAATAAAAGAATATGAAAATTTGCTTAGGCAACTAATAAAGTTATATAAAGAAATTGATTCAATTTGATGTTGGTACTAAAACAATTAATAGACTGATTGATCGTCGAAAGGTATCTGTTTGTCCATATCAGTGATATGTTACTCCATAAGGAGAGTTCAGGAATATGTAGAATATTACACTTGCTAAAAAATCTGAGTGCAGAAGCGGCAGACCTTTTTTACAAGTGTAATACGGTTTTACTTTCAAGAGTGACTCAACGACTTGAATAATTGTGCGTCGCATTCTCGTTATTTCAGTGATGAGTTAGACGTGCAAATCTTTTCTAAAAAATACAAATAGAGGGAGTTTTATTGGACTAAATATTTTATAACAGCAGTTGCAGCCGGTATCTCATGATTTATAAAATGAGAATATCGGCTGCTTTTCATTATTTTTACCTCTAAAAGGTAATCTTCTGAAAACCAAAACTGTAGTTTGGATCTCAACTGAAAAAAATTAAATTTTTTTGTTACCATCCACTATTTTTTACGATATATAATATGAATGGAAATTTTTTTATTCAAAAAGGCGCCTTATCTGTTGCTGGTCAGATTATGGACAGTGACTTTTATCTTAAAGAAACCCGGAGGACAACCTGTAAATGAATGATGATGAAATTATAAACCTGTTTTTGAAAAGAGATGAGAATGGAATTATAGAATTGAGTACTAAGTATCATCCCTATTGCTACAAGATTGCCTGGAATTTATTAGCGAATAGAGAAGATGCCGAGGAATGTCTGAATGATACCTGGTTTTCAGTATGGTCACAGATTCCTCCTACGCATCCTCCTGTATTGGCACACTTTTGCGGTCGGATTACAAGAAATCTTAGTATTGACCGTATAAGAAAAAAGTTTGCAGGCAAGCGCCCGGATGTTCATATGGCAGATGTTATGGAGGAAATGGAGCAGCTAAATGTAACTTATACCGTGGAAGAACAGCTGGCGGAAAAAGAACTGATGGAAACCATAAATCGTTTTTTGGAAGAAATGTCTCCAAAGGACAGAAATATTTTTGTACGAAGATACTGGTTTTTAGATCCTGTTTCTGCAATATCCAAAAGGCATCATATGTCAGCGGGAAGCGTGAAAATGAATTTATACAGAAACCGGAAAAAGCTGTTGAAACTGTTGGAAAAAGAAGGAGGACGCATATGAAAAAGTTTGATTTTTCAAAAGAATTTGGTAATATTGATCCGAAATATATAGAGGAAGCAGAGCGGGAATGGAGTGAAAAAAAGGAAAACCGGAGACCAAAAGGGTGGAGCAAAGCAGCAGCTGCCTGTGTGATCGTCACCTTGGGTTCTGTTATCTTTTCTAATCCACATATCCAGGCTGCAATAAAAAATATTACATTGTCCATAGGAGAAACCCTTGGTTTCCCAAAAGGCATTGAATCTTATACGGAAGTGTTGAATACCTCTAAGGAAGACAAAGGAATTACTGTAACATTAAAAGAAGTTGTTCTGGATAATGGGGTTCTGTTAACAAAGGTGCATGCAGAAAAAACATCTTCCGGGCAAAAGGACACGGATGATGTCCAGGATGACTGGACCTTTGCCAATACACAGCTTGACATTGATTATCAGAAAACTACAATAAATGGACAGAAAATTGAAGAATACGAAAGCGGACACCTTCTGCCATATTCGGACGAAGATTTGCTAAATACTGGACTGGATGAAAATGTCTATGATGCTGTTCTGGAATCCCGGTTTTCCCTTGATGGTGATTTGGGAGAAAATCCAGAAGTACATTTGGTACTCGGTGCCTATCAAAATGAAAATCTTGGCGAAGATTATTTCGCAGAGTTTGAGTTTGATTTTTCTATTCCCCATGAGGAGCTTATGAAACAGACAGTTCATAAAAAGCTGGAAGATGTTTCTGTTAAAACAGAAGAAGGAACCGTAAAATTAACAGACTTTTCCATGAATAAACTGCAAAGTATAATTAAGGCAGAAATTCCGGAAGAACTTGAGGAAAAGCTGTATAATGGTAATGAGATGATGCTTATGGGGACAGACAGTAAAGGAAATCAGGTACAGTATGAACTGCGCAGTAATTCGGCAGCAGATGGTAAAACTCAATGGAGTTTTAAAACCAGTTTCTGGGGCATGTATCAGCTGGATTCTGACGGTCCGGTTCTTTTGCTCCCGGATATTGACAGCGATTATCTGGAATTACAGCTTTATACCAGAGAACCTTACATGGCTGCTGCAGACACTGTCTGGGGTGATGACGATTTTGTAGAAATTGGTGAGACTACAGAAGAGGTAGAAGAAGTTCCAGAGGATACTTTGGAGGGAGAAAATCCGTCAGATGCAGAGGATCAGGTTGAAACTCAAATTATCGGAGGGGCAGATGCTCCCACAGAAGTAAGGCTTCAAGACGATACAGACCAGAAAGAAAATACCGACGCAGCAGATAAAACGGATGAAGATTACGGAACCGAAGAAAGCGCATATTATGATGGAGCTACAGGTGAAATCACTGCAGAATCCGGCTGGACACCTGTCGGGGATAAAATAAGGATTCAGATTAAGTAGAGAAACGTGAATCTTCTTAAAAAATACCATGTCAAAGAAGCTTTGCATACCTGTTTTTTCGCTGTAAAAGGTAAATTGCTTTTCATTTGGCAGAAATTTTTATATAATCCAAGTGAGAAAGCAAAACCGATTGGAAGAACAGGAGCAGAGCAATATTAACATTGGAACGCAGATATTAAAAATACGAAAAGAAAAGGGACTGACCCAGGAGGAATTTGGAAAAATATTTCATGTTACCAGACAGACTGTGTCTAATTGGGAAAATGAAAAGAGCTATCCGGATCTGCAGATTCTCATAGACATCAGCAACCGTTTTGATATTTCTCTCGATGTCTTAATAAAGGAAGATGTCAAAATGGTAAAAACCATGGATAAAGAAAGAGTGCTTGGATCATTGAAACGGGAAAAGTCTGTTATTGACTTTTTTACAGGTGCAGGAACTGGAATTGTAATTTCCTGCCTGTTTTCAGCTGATACAATGGTCAGAACGGTTACCATTGTATTAGGCGTGGTCATGATCGGAATTGGCTGGTACCGGGAAGCAAAATATGACAAAAGATTGTTCAGATATATGAATAATGAAGAACGGTGAGGTGGAGAGCATGAAAATCTGGCGTGAACTGTTAGGCTATGTGAAATTGATTGTAATAGTAGTGGCAATTACTCTGGTTATCAATAATGTTGTTTTGATTAACGCAAAAATCCCTTCACCCTCCATGGAAAAAACACTTATGGTGAAAGACCGCCTTTTCGGCTTTCGGCTTGCGTATGGAATTAATCTTAATCTGTTCGGTTATGAAATTTCTGAAAAGTTCAAGGACCCGGAGCGATTTGATATTGTAATATTCAAATACCCAGATGATGAAAGCCGTCTTTTTATCAAAAGAGTGATCGGACTGCCGGGAGAGGTAGTGGAAATTAAGGATGGGAAAGTTTACATTGATGGTTCACCCACTCCATTGGATGACTCTTTCATTCCGGAGAAAATGATCGGAAGTTATGGTCCATATACAGTTCCGGAAAACAGTTATTTCATGCTTGGTGACAACCGGAATGATTCGAAGGATTCACGTTCATGGAAAAACAAATTCGTGCGATTTGACCAGCTTGTGGGGAAAGCTATTGTAAGATACTATCCATCTTTCAAGTGGTTAGGATAATAAGAAACGCGAATATCAGTGGCTTATTAAGCACTGGAATATTCGCGTTTTTTATTTGATATCACTAAGATTATATATTTTCAAATATATGTAATCAGTTGGCCACATGATCAAGTTCTTTACAATACGCATTGGGAGGATTGCAAGGAAGTCTTTTCCGTAGAGCATGTCCAGCCGTAAGGTATTTAACAGAATATATAGCAAGAATTCTCCTTCCTCTACAGGTAGGAGATGAATTGCAAAATAAAAAAACATTTGTTCTACAATGCAAATCGTGGTATAATGAATGATTTTCTATAGTTTTTCTATACTTCAAAATACGTGAAAGTATAGTATCTATGCGGATAATCAAAAATTAGATATAAAATATAAAATTTTTGATAAATCTTATTGATATATTGACAAATAACGTAAAATAATCTATTATATAGACAACCGATATATAGAACGTCGATATATAACTTATTCTAAGAAGGGGGTGGGCCAGATGGCTATTGAAAGAGCGCTGGTTTCAGGAAGTATGGCAATGCTTGTAATGAAACTTTTGTCTGAAAAGGATATGTATGGATATGAGATGATCGACACACTGAGGCAAAAATCTCAGAATGTATTTGAGCTGAAGGCAGGAACTCTTTATCCATTGCTGCACAGCCTGGAAGAGAAAGGACTCCTGACAGTATATGAACAGGATGTAGCTGGAAAGACCAGAAAGTATTATAGCCTTACCAGACAGGGAAGAGGATTCCTGGAAAAGAAAATAGAGGAATGGAAAGAGTATTCTGCAGCAGTGACCAATGTGCTTATACTGGAGGTGTGAGTTATGGATGAATATCTGAAATTATTGCTGGAACAGATTCGCTGCACAAAAGCCAGACCATACATAAAACAGGAACTGCAGGATCATATGGAGGATCAGATTGCGGAAAACATGAAGGCAGGCATGGATCATGAACAGGCAGAGAAGGAAGCCGTCAGAGACATGGGGGATCCTGTGGAAACAGGAATCTCCCTTGACAGTATCCACAGACCTCAGGCTGCATGGAAACTTTTGGGAATGATTATATTTATCAGCATTGCAGGTGTTCTGATACATGCAGGGATTTCCGGAAAAGCCAGTGAGAATGCGGCAGCCGGTTCTGACAGATATGTGTTTCATGTTATGATCGGGCTGGCTGTCATGATGATTTTGTATCTGCTGGACTATACCGTACTGGCAAAATTTTCAAAAATAATTGCAGCTGTTTTATTGTCCGTCTGTTTGCTGGTTATATTGGAAGGAGGCCAGGTAAACGGAGCAAGGATTTTTATATCACTGCCAGGAGGCAGAAGAGGCATGGATGTACAAAAACTGATGCTGTTTTATGTCCCCATATATGGAGCAATTTTATATAAATATCATGGGTGGGGATATAAGGGACTGATAAGAGCAATCTTATGGCTGATTGCTCCAGTAATATTAGTTTACAGCCTGCCGGCACTCAGGACAGCTTGTGTGATGCTGGTAACTATGCTGACTATGTTGACGATCGCAATCAAAAAGGACTGGTTTACTGTCAGAAAGAAAAGAACTATCTGTGGAATCTGGGCTGTGTTTTTGACCGCGCCCATAGCAGCTTTCCTGGGTATGTACCTGAGAAACAGGCTGGCGGAATATCAAATTGCGCGCATACAGGCGATGTTTTCCAGTGGTAGCGAAACAGACTATCTCACAAAAATGTTGCATTCACTTTGGAGACAGAATAAGCTGATCGGGAAAAGCAAATCAGATGTAACGGGAATCCTGCCAGCATTTAACGCGGATTATATTCTGACCTATCTGTCATCTGTATATGGAATAATTGCAGCTATACTTTTGTGCTGTGTTCTTGCGGTTCTGATTTTTGCAATCTTTAACACTGCGTTGCGACAGAAAAATCAGCTGGGTATGATGATGGGATGCGGGTGCGGAATTGTATTTCTCATCAGTTTTTTGATAAATGTCCTTGAGAATCTTGGCGTATTTCCGCAATCAATAACATTTCTTCCGTTTTTTTCAGCCGGAGGAAGCTGTATTATAATTTCTTATGGACTCATGGGGATCGTGCTGAGTACTTACAGGTATAAGAATATTTATCCGCGACATCCTGAAACAGGCTTTATGTCCATTAATTCTAAGGTAAAAAAGTATCGTAATATTTAAAACCAATCAAAAACGCTGAGAATTGCTCCCAGCGTTTTTGGTTGGTTTTATTTTGGACAGTTTTCTGCATTCAGCACCAGCTGCTTGCGGAACTGTGAAGGGGACATGCCACACTGTTTTCGGAAAAATCGGCTGAAATATAATGGATTTTCGTACCCGACCAGGTTGGCTATTTCTGTGATATTATAATTGGTCGTTTCCAGAAGCATTTTTGCATTGGTAAGCCTCAGAGACTGCACGTATTGAGCAGATGTAGTATTGGCATACTGACGGAAGTTCTGGATGAACCAGCTGATACTCATATTGTGGGAAACAGCATAGTCCTCAATACTTATAGGTTTATTATAATGCATCCGAAAGTACTGTGCAGCCTGTTCCATATCGTTCATGTTCTGAAGGTTCTTTTTACGTGGCTTTTGCAGTGCTATTCTATGGAGGCTGATCAGGAGAATCATGAAATAATTTATCAGCATCTCCTCGTAATCAATTCGCTGCAGATTCAGTTCCTCGATCATAGACATAAATAGATTTTTGTACTCAATGGAGATACCGGTATAAATAATGCGGGTATCGTCGGCAATCCCATATCTTCTTAGAAAGTTCTTTACATTATTTCCAGTAAAGTGAACCCAGTAAACTTCGGTCTGATCCGCTCCATAATAATAGCGTTGTTCCTCACGTGGACGGTAGAGTACCATATTGCCGGCTTCTACAACAGTAGGTTTTCCATCAAAATAAAATGTGCCCGTCCGGATGCGATGTAAAGAAGCTGATAATCAAGCCGGTCTTTCGGGCGGTGGGTAGGAAGCTTTTCTACGGTGTATAGATGATAAGTACCGCAGCTTCCAATAAACAGGGGATGTTTTTTATCCATAAAATCAACCCTGGATTTGTGATAGTATGCTGATAATGTATACAAGTAATGTCCTCTTTGTCATATTGCACAAAACACAACAATATGAATTGTGCAATTTTACGATTTTACAAAATATTGTTAAAAAATAGTTGGCTATTATGTAAAAGTATAACATTTTGTGCATGTTTTGGCGAATGTTGTTTATGTATTTTTTTATAATAAAAAAGTATAATGATAGTACGACAAAAGCAAAATATCTGGGATTTGCTTTTTATTATCAATTTCAGGAAAAGAAATATAGGATGAAAGTTCCGAAAAAGTCATTGGATAAAGTAATGAAGAAAGTCAGGAAACTTACGAGCCGCAAGTGGAGCGTGAGTAATTCATACAAAGCGAAAAAGATAGCAGAGGTAGTAAGAGGATGGATTAATTACTTTAAAATTGGCTCAATTCTTACAGTAAGCCGAAAACTTGATACAGTAATCAGGTATAGATTCAGGATGTGCATATGGAAACACTGGAAAAATCCAAAAACCAGATATAAAAATTTGGTAAAACTGGGTATTAGTAAAAAGAATGCAAGGTGTGCGGCGGGATTTCATGGATATGCCCGAGTGTGCCGTACAAAAACTGTTTGTTATGCGATGTCAAATGCACGTTTGAAGAAATTTGGTTTACTCTCAGCCGAGGAATATCTTTGTAAAGCGAGATGTCAAGTTAACTGAACCGCCGGATGCGGAACCGCATGTCCGGTGGTGTGAGAGGTCGGCGGCAAAAGCCGTCTCCTACTCGATCAAACCAGCTCCGTTATACCAGGGAGGAAAATATCTCCTGTGTGGGAGGCGGCATTTATCCCAATATGCTGTGTGCACACCCACCGTTCCAGATCGATGGGAACTTTGGCTTTGCAGCTGCGGTTGCAGAGATGCTTATCCAGAGCAGGAAAGGGCATATCCTGTTACTTCCGGCACTTCCGGATGAATGGAAAGACGGAAATGTCCGAGGAATGAAGGTACAGGGTGACATCACAGTTGATTTCGAATGGAGAGATGGCAGGATACACAGGGTTCGCCTCTGCTCTTCCCGTGAGCAGAAAGTAACGCTGGAATGTAATGGAATTTCAAAAACAATATTTTTAAGACCTGATGTGACAGAGGATATGATTTTTGGTTGATCTGTCCCGAGGGCCTGGAAATCATAGACAGTGGTAAGTAATGGGGTACAATAAAATATAGCCAATCGATTTTGCCAGAAACTATTGATATTTCTTAGGGTATCGCATATAATATAGTTAAACCAAAAGGTTTCGTGTAGCGGCACGTAAAAGCTGTACTGTGCCCGGGCAGGGTAATTACTGGGACTATTTGATACTCGGAAGGGTATTACGCCCACACCAGGGAGATACGGTGAGTCCGCGCCGGGGACTTAATGATACCGGCGACATTTTAGACGTTCGGAAGGATGTCGCGGCTGACAGCCAGCATAAAACCGCTTTTTAAGATTATGGGCACTGGATAACAAAAAGTTGTCCGGTGCTGTTTTTATATTATAGTGATGATTGGGAAAAGATAGATTGGAAAACAACAGGATAGAGAGAAAATCGTACAGGAGATTAAAATAGCTGCCGATCTGTATAGGAAGCATTTAGTAGGTAAAAGATTTCTATATGTATTTGAAGGCAGATATATTGAGGTGCTTTATAAAGCTGCCAATTTCAGGCACTTAACAGGTGTGGCCACAAACCTTTCCGCAAAAAAGTTTTATAGTTATGCAGCAAAAAAACTGCTTCAGGCTTCGCAGATATTTTTTACACCGCAGCACCCTTTTTCATTGTGTAAGCGTAAAATTAAGCATATCGGCCAGATTGCAATGCTGGCTGGCTCAGAAGGCTTTATGTTGGAAGAGATTGTTACAGATACGAGAACTTATAAGTTTGGCACAACAGATCTTAATTTTACTCTATGCTTAAATAAAGAGTATGATGATCAGGGACAGCAAAAAGGCGATTGCTTTGTAGTAGAATCACTGCGAGATGAAGATTGTTTTTCTAAAAGTACAACAGCATATACAGTAACTCATATTTTCTCAGCACCGAATGATGCGAAAAAATATACAACTTTACTGTTTATGGATGAAAATGCAATGATAGACAGTCTTCCGGATGAAATTAAAAACATGCTGGATCAAACTTTATTACATAAATAAAATGGAGAGTCTCGGTGTGACAATTCAATTAATCTGTCCTGAGGGCCTGGAAATTATAGACAGCCGTATCATGTAAAAACACATGGTACGGCTGTTTTTCTACCCTAATAGGACCTGATGATCATAAAAATTCTGAACGATTTCGGGGGTGTTTTTATCTGAGATAATTTTTTTAAAAATATTTGCAACCTTTTTAGGGATTCGCACGTCTAATAAGTAGAAGCACATAAACAAAGGCTTTTATACAACATTTCCTGATGACCGGTCTGATATAGGAGAATGGAGACGACAATGAATGAGGTTTTAATACGAAAAGCGAAGAAAGGCGATAAAGATGCTTTCTGCCGGCTTATGGATGAGAATGTACAGAGTATGTATAAGATTGCGGCAGCATATCTGAAAAATGATGAAGATGTTGCGGATGCAATACAGGATACGATTCTTTCTTGTTATGAAAATCTGAAAAGTCTGAAACAGAACAGATATTTTAAAACTTGGATGATTCGAATCTTGATCAATAAGTGTAAGGACATGATACAGAAGAAAAAGCTGGTTACTTATACGGATCAGATGCCGGAAACACCTTTTCACGAAGAAGAATATGCGGCAATGGAATGGGCACAAGTATTAGAAACATTGGATAGCAAATATCGTTTGGTTGTTCTTTTGTACTATATGGAAGGATTTAGTGTCCGGGAGATCAGTGACGCTCTGGATATGAAGGAAAGCACTGTGAAATCTCGTCTTCATCGTGGTAGAAAACAGATTGCAGAGATGTATGGATATAAGGTTAAGGAGGGACGTGTTTAATGATGACTTTAAATAATAATGAGAAAGACTTCCAGGAAAAACTTCAAAAGGATACAGAAATGCCGGCAATCGTGCATGAACGTATCAATCAGGCATATCGATTGATTGAAAATAATGCTGTGTTACAGAAAAAAGCACCAAAGGATCCATATCACTGGATGAAAATTGGAGGCAGGGTAGCAGGAGGTATGGCAGCAGTACTGGCGGTTGGATTTGTATTTTGTGCAACCAATCCAGTAATGGCAAAGAATATCCCAGTTGTAGGAGGGCTTTTTGAAATCTTGCAGGATAATGTAAGTTTCTTTGGTGATTTTTCGGATTATGCAACAACCTTGAAATCCGTTGATGGAACAACGGCAGATGGCAGTGAAGCAGATGGGGACAAGACAGGTAATGCCACTAGTGAGAATGCTTACATTAAAACAGCAGATGGGCTGACAATTACATGTTCTGAGGTATATGCCAACAGCCAGGCAGTCTATATAACTATGCAGTTTAAGAGTGATAAGCCATTTCCAGAAACGTCAACTAGGGCGGAAAGTGGAACACCGGTCATTGATCTGGATATGACTGGCGGTGTGGACTTTGATTCAGAAGCTAGTCCGGTGATCGACGGTCAGGTGGAAGGACAGTTTCTGGATGACAACACCTATGCATGCATTTTCCGTTATGATCTTGCTCAGGCGGCAAAAGACTATACGGAATATAATGAGAAATACAATGAAATGACACAGCAGGTAATGGATGAGATGGGAATAACTCAGGCGGACTTAGATGATCAGACGGATGAAGGTTATGCACTGCTGGAAGAGTTTATCAATAAAGTATCTGAGCGTGGTGGAGCATATCAGAAATATATTAAAGATATTGAGATTCCGGATACTTTTAATCTGCATCTGGATATCACGAAGGTAAGAGGGCTGGAAGCAGACTATGAGTGGTCAGAAGCGGATGATGAAAACTATGGAAGGGATGCCGGCTACTACAAATATGAAGGTGACTGGAGTTTCGATATCCCGGTTACAGTAGATGATTCCCGGACAGAAGTATTGGAACTCAATGATACAAACGATGCTGGTATCGGACTCAAATCCGTAATTCGTTCTCCGTATGAACTGACGGTAAATGAACTTTATAAGGAAGGATCCAACAGTGACTGCTTCATGGTAGCTCTTGATGCCAACGGAAACACACTTCCATATAATGAGTCTACTGGAAACTGTAATAACTTCGCAATTCAGGACAGGGACATTTCGACAGTAGATATTTATTTCCTGGATTATATCCAGTATATGGATGAACTGAAGGGGCAGCAGAATTTTGATAATCCTACGAAAGAAGACGGACAGAAATGGAAAAAACTTCTGGAGGAAAATGCAAAGTACCATAAGACATTACATTTTGACAGTGACAATGCAAAAAACTAATTGATTCAAAGAAAGATAAATAAGACATGAGACCAAAAGAAGTGATAGGGCAATCAATGAGAACCACAAAATCGGCAAGACCAGGTTCAGTTGTTTATGTGCCGATGGATAAATCGGAATTCAGATCCATTATATTTTCAGAAAAGAAGAAAAATAAAATTAAGAAAATTGTAATATTGATGATATTGATGATTTTTGTTATAGGCTGTTGTATGTATGCAGGTATATCTTATTATTACTCATATCACTTCTTTTATGGGACGACCATCAATGGGATTGACAGTTCAAATAAGACAGCATATGAGGTTGAGCAGGAGATTGCTGGGGAAAAGGATAACTATACTATTCAGGTAAGGGCAAGAATGCAGGACCCGCAGGCCATTACAGGAAAAGACATTGATTATAAATACGTATCCAGCGGTGCGGTTCTCCAGTTGCTGAAAGCTCAGAAATCATGGGAATGGATCGGCAGTCTTTTTGAAACAAAAAACTATATGGTTCAAGAAGAGACTTTTTTCAGCCGGGAGAAACTGGAAGAACAGGTAAATTCATTAAATTGTGCGAAAAAAGAGAATCAGATAGCACCGGAAAATGCGTATGTAAGTTTTGTTAACTCAGAATTCACTATTGTGCCAGAAACGGAAGGCAACGAATTAAATACTAAAGAAGCTTATCAGATGATATGCAGGGCAATCGATAACGATGCGGCAGAGGTGGATCTGGAAAGTGATCCAAAGGCTTATAAGAAAGCAGATGTGACGAATGAAAGTTCAGAACTTCAGAATATGGTAAATACATATAAGAACCTGACAAAAGCAAATATCACATATACATTTGGAGACGAAACGGTAACACTCGATGGGAATACCATCAAAAACTGGCTGCAGTTTGACGAGAAAGGGCAGCTGCTCCAGAATGATGAAGCCTTCCGGCAGCATGTAGTGGATTATGTGGCACAGCTTGCAGCAGATCATGATACAGTTGGCACTGAAAGACAATTTGAGACCACAAGCGGAAGGATTGTGTATGTATATGGCTCAGCCTATGGATGGAAGATTGATCAGGACAAGGAAGTAGCACAGCTCATGCAGGAAATTCAGTCAGGAACCCAGACAACCAGGGAACCGGTATATTCTATGAGAGCAAATGCACATGGGATCAATGATCTCGGAGATACATATATAGAGGTAGATCTTACAGAGCAGTATATGTGGTATTATCAGAATGGAAATATTATTTTTCAATCAGAAATCGTATCCGGACTGCCAGGTGATCCGGATAGAAAAACACCTCCTGGAATATTCACACTGAATTCAAAGAGCAGTCCGTCTGTGCTGCGAGGTGAAATGACAGCAAATGGAACCTATTCTTATGAACAGCCGGTAACGTACTGGATGCCATTCAATGGAGGAATTGGCTTTCATGATGCAGACTGGCAGCCGTACTTTGGTGGTGACAGATATCTTACAGGTGGTTCTCATGGATGCATCAATCTTCCCCCGGAAAATGCCGGACAGCTTTATAGTCTTATTCAGTATGATGTCCCGATAATTTGTTTTTACTAATTCTATATTCAAGATGTACAGGACAGGAGCTAAGTTGTAATGCAGCTGGCTCCTGTCCTTCATTGTCAACAGTATCAGATTGGTGCATGATCACCATTTCGGTAATCCAGAACAAAGCAGGCATGATGTGGAAGTGGCAGAGCGATTGGTAAAAGCTAGCAATCTCTTCCTTTCACAAAGAGTGAAGAAGAGAAGGCACATTAATGGGATTGACGTATCAATACTGGAACCATATAATGGGTACAAAGAAAAATTTATTTATGGAAATAAACACATTGACAGAGCATGCAAAAGTGCTGTGATTAAAGTTTAAAAAGAATCCTTATGAACATCATAAGTAATGCTGTCAAGTATAATAAAGAAAAAGGAGAAATACTGCTCAGCTATTATGAAACACAGGTAGATGACAGGCATATACTGTTTGAGTTTCACTGCAAGGATACCGGAGTTGGAATGAGTAAAGAATTTCAGAACCATATTTTTGAACCATTTACTCAGGAAACAGGCGGTGCAAGATCTGTTTATGGAGGAACAGGTCTTGGTATGCCAATTACAAAAAAACTAATAGAGAAAATGGGCGGTACGATTAACTTTGAAAGCGAGAAAAATGTAGGAACCACATTCATGGTACAGCTCCCATTCCTTATTTCTGCTGATATGAAGCAGGCAGAAAGCCAGGAAGACGATGTATCAATTGAAGGCATGAGAATCCTTTTGGCCGAAGACAATGAATTGAACATGGAAATTGCAGAATTCCTTCTGACAAATGCAGGAGCAGAAATTATAAAGGCTTCAAACGGCAAGGAGGCTGTTGAAGCATTTGCAAAATCAGGTGTTGGTGAGATCAATGTAATCCTGATGGATATTATGATGCCAATTATGGATGGCCTGGAAGCTACCAGAGAAATACGCACAATGAACAGAAGTGATGCATCTGCTGTTGTGATTATAGCTATGACCGCCAATGCTTTTACAGAAGATAAGACTAAAGCACTGAAGTCTGGAATGGACGATTATCTTACCAAACCACTGGAGTCAGAAAAACTGATTCGTGCCTTAAGTAGATACAAACACAATTAACAGTAACGTTCTTATTTCAGCCATAGAAACAGGGTGTGGTACGAAATATTATGCGTAAATTTATAAAATGGAACAGTAATCCAGATAAAGAGGGGGCATATCAATTGGACAATGATATGCCCCTCTGCCGATGTTTGTTAACTGATGCATTTTGTTTATATATTCCCTTATTTTGTACATGGACTCTTTTATATGGAAGGTGTATAGTGGATGAAAACTATATGATAAAGATTATGGAGGCATAAAATCATGGCTGACTTGATAAATTTTGTTACACTGTTGAATGGAAAATTTGATAATAAGGATCAATTTGAGAAAATAAGTAAGACAAATCCACAGTATCCATATGCAAAGCATATCAATACAATATGTAATTCCAAAATTGCAAATCTCCCAAATGGTTTCGAAGGCGTATTTATGATTGAAGAGAGCTATTATTCTGTACAGGGAACTATCCGCTCTTCTTCACATTTGTTTCTTTTCATGGAAGAAAGCAATTCAATAAAACTTATTTCTTATGAGATACCGGAAGGATATGATAAAAAGAATTTTACTTACAAAATCTTCAAAGGTGCCGACTATGATCAGCTAAAGTGTTCTGCAAAATTTACTCCTGCATTTTTCAGAAAATCAGGTGATACATGGGAAGGCGGAAGTGTAAGTATGTTTTCTCCCGTATTGAAATTTTCTCTGCATGAAAAGTTCACTGAAAATCAATTGGAAGTATCAGAGTCCATGGAAGTAAATGGGAAAAGAACTTTTGGTTATGATGAGCCGATTATTTACAAACGAATAAAATAGAACATTGACAGGGGATGCTCTGCTAAAAAGATTGATTTATTAAGAAGAGCAGAATTCCTAAAGAAAGAGGAATACGTATGAACATTGTTTTTTCATCTGATAAGAAAGAATATAATACTATTAAAAAAGGTACTGAAATACTGCTGGCTGAAAATGACGGTTTCAACCAAAACATAGAATTGTTTGTTAAATTTCAGGACAGACCAGAAATATTGATCAATAAAAGAAAAAACCAGATTCATATCATCTGTCGGGAAATATCTCATTATTACCGGGCACTTAATTATGCCATACATCATATGGAAGAGGATGAATTTCAATATCAAGAGCATGTCTGCTTTGAAAGAAACGGTCTTATGCTGGATTGTTCCAGAAATGCTGTATTTACAGTTGAAAAGGTGAAATTCCTGATCAAGACACTGGCAAAACTTGGAATGAATGTACTCATGCTTTATACAGAAGATACCTATGAAGTAGAGGGGCAGCCTTATTTTGGGGCTTATCGAGGAAAATACACCAAGGACGAAATAAAAGAGCTGGATGCTTACGCTTCCATGTTTGGGGTAGAGCTTGTTCCGTGTATTCAGACCCTGGCTCATCTGCACAATGCGCTGAAGTGGCCGGGAATGGATAAGATTCGGGATTCTGCGGACATTCTCCAGCCTGAAAAAGAGGAAACTTATCAGTTTATTGAAAAGCTGCTCAGCTCAGTAAAAGAGAGTTTTTCTACTAACAGGGTACATCTTGGAATGGATGAGGCTGTCATGCTGGGACTTGGAAATTATCTAAAAGAAAATGGATATAAAAAAGGGTCACTGATAATCAGGGAACATTGTAACAGGGTCGTAGATATTTGCAGAAAATTAGAATTAAAGCCTATGATATGGAGTGACATGTACATTACAGCAAATTCTACAGGCGGATACTATGATCTGCCCGAAAATACGGACTGCTCCAAATGGGAAAAACCGAAAAAAGATTTAGGATTAGTATATTGGGACTATTATCATGATGATACCAGAACCTATGAAAAAATGCTGGATATCCATGCGCAGCTTTCGGATAACGTTATTTTTGCAGGAGGTTCTTGGATTTGGAACGGAATTTCCCCCAATTATTCTAAGACCTATGCGTGTACCAAAGCAGCTCTTTCTACTTGTAAAAAATACAATATAAAAGAGGTTCTCTGTACAGCATGGATGGATAATGGTGCAGAAACCCCGATGGATGCTTTGCTTCCGGGACTTGTACTTTTTGCATACCTTGATTTTCACAGAGACTATGACGAAACAATCCTTAAGCAGGAGTTCAGGAACTGCACAGGCGGAGAATTTGATGATTTTATGGCACTTGACAATTTTGATTCTTTATTCTTAAATTCGAAAGAGAATAAAGAGGCTCAAAATCCTTCAAAATATCTGTTATACCAGGATCCAATGTTAGGCATTTTTGATTATCATGTGAAAGAATCAGGTGTCAATACAAAATCTTACTACCAAAACATACAGAAATATATGAAGGAATGTGCAAAAAAAGCAGGAAAATATCAGCTTTTATTTTCATTTTATGAAAAACTGGCGGCGGTATTAGCTGATAAAGCCGATTTGGGTATGTGTATAAAATCAGCATATGACAGATCGGACAGAGCAGCGTTAAAAGATATCAGTCAGAATGTTATTCCTGAAATCATCTGCAATCTGACAGATATGAAATCATCAAGAGAAAAAATCTGGATGAACGATGCAAAGCCATTTGGTTATGAGATTCTGGATATAAAAATTGGTGGCGTAATTACAAGACTTAAAAGTACAGGATACCGGATTGACAATTATCTGAATGGAAATGTGCTTCGTCTGGAAGAGCTGGAAGAGGAAAGACTTCCCTATTTTACCAAAGGAATGGACAAGCGGGAGAACTTATGGAATCGCATCATCAGTGGATGTGATTTGAATGATACGATCTGATAAAGGTAAATGAAAGGAATCCGGCTACGTATGGAAACCAAAACTATTCTCACAGAATGGTTTTGGTTTCCTTTTTTGCTGTTACAAATCAGTTACAACTGCGATATAGAATTTAATGTATAATTAACCTGTGAAAAGATAGTTATAAAAACATGTGAGGTAATAATTATGAAGGCAAGAATTCTTGTGATAGAAGACGAAATGTCAATCAATGACCTGCTATGTATGAATTTGGAGATTGCAGGGTATGAAACAGTAGGATATCTGGATGGAAATGAGGCATATGAAGCAATTATTCAAGATCATGCGTTTCAGTGTGCACTTGTAGATATCATGCTTCCCGGAAGAGACGGATATAGCCTGTTACCGAAACTGAAGCAGTATGAAATCCCCGTAATATTTCTTACCGCAAAGGGAGATATCGCGAGCAAGATAAAGGGATTAAAAGACGGTGCAGAAGATTATATTGTAAAACCATTTGAAATGCTGGAAGTGATGGTCCGTCTTGAAAAGGTACTGGAACGTAATGGCACTGTACAAGAACAGATTCAAATTGGTGATGTTATCATTGATACGTCTAGTCGTACTGTTACAAAAATGGGCATGGAAATCTATTTAAAGCCAATGGAATATAACTGTCTCATGGTGTTCGCCAAAAACCCGAACAAAGCACTGACCAGGAATCAGATTCTGCAGGAACTGTGGAATGAAGAGTTCTGCGGAGAAACAAGAACTGTGGATGCACATGTGGGTCGTATCAGGAAAAAGCTTGGCTGGCAGGATAAGATTAAAACAATTCCCAGAATCGGTTACAGACTTGAGGTGGATTTATGAAACTCTTAATAAAGATCTTTGCTCAGACTACATGTATCATTTTGTTGGTGTCGTCAGGGATCTTTCTCTATACCACTTATTGTTGGAAAAATCAGAGTATACACAATATCAACAGTTATGAAAGCAGTATATTCAGAACAAATATCTTACAGTTTGAAAATAAAACAAGCCTTTCTGACAATCAGAAACAGAATACCGACAACGAAATGCGCCCCCAAATAGTTACTTATGCTTTTCGGCAGGTTTTTCATGACAGCGCGGTTTTATATCTTGATGGAAAAATGATCTATAATGGAACTGTTTATGAATTCGATGTAAAAAAGTTAAGAGAATTATGTGAAAGTAAGGCAAACATGGTGGATCATGGCAGCAACAGTGACGGTCATGGCCCTATGATCAGTCAGATAAATGGAAGGACACTTTTGTTATTTTACTATGGCAATGTAAATATGGGATATCAGATTGTTACTTATAAAGATATAACAGATGTAATAGAAAAAAGTCATCTGCTGTTTTTTCAGACGGGTGTATTTACTTTATCTTTGATCGTGGTGATGGGAATTATCCTTTATTTGAGCCTTCGAAAAATCACAGCACCGCTTACAAGCCTAAGAGAAGCTACGCTTCTTGTTTCTGAAGGTATTTATGATTTTAAAGTACCGTCAGAGGGAAATACAGAACTTGCGCAGGTAGGTGCAACCTTTAATTTTATGACAGGTAAAATAAAAGAACAAATTGAAAGTCTTTCTAACATAAACCGGACACAAAAACAGCTTATTGGAAGTCTGGCTCATGAGCTGAAGACCCCAATGACTGCAATCATAGGCTATGCAGATACATTGCTTACTGTGCGCCTAACCCCGGAAAGGCAGGAGAAGGCTCTTATTTATATTGAAAATGAATGTCGCAGGCTTTCAAGACTTTCTATGAAAATGCTGGAATTGACCGGACTCTACGAAGCTTCGGAAGACTCATTCAATCCAGCTGAAATACAGGTGGATAACTTTCTGAAAGAAGTAAAAGAACTCATTGATTGCAGGCTTCAAGAAAAAAACATCTCTCTTGATGTATTTTGTGAACCAAAAGAATTGGTAAAGAAGTTTGATCAGGACTTAATGATAAGTGTAGTGACAAATCTAATTGATAATGCAGTCAAAGCTTCCAGGAAAGAATCTAAAATTGTGCTTGAGGCAACCCCAGACCATCTGATGGTTCAGGATTTTGGAAAGGGAATACCGAAAGAGGATCTGGAAATGGTGACGGAACCATTTTATATGGTAGATAAATCTCGTTCCAGGGCAAAAGGAAGTGTAGGACTTGGTCTTTCTTTATGTCAGAAAATTATAGAACTGCACGATTTCCAACTGAAGATTGAAAGCAATCCGGGAAAAGGAACTACCGTCTCTGTTTTCTGGTAATCACACTAACGTTTACATATCAGTTACAAATCGCGAAAGATTTGGTGTAATGCTCGATGATATACTTATAACAACCTTAGAAAGGAGATATTACCAGAAATGAGAAAAAACATAAGAAAGTTTGCAGGAATAGTGCTTTGTATTGGAATGTTTACAGGATGCGCACAGACCCCGGATTCTTCTTTGGTAAAGCCGAAGGGGAGCAAGGCTGTAGATGCTTATACGGAAGCGGATGATGTTAGCGGTTCTAAAGGAGAAGCATCTGAAAGTAAGAACGATGACGGTTCAGAGTCAAAGACAACCATCAGGAATCTCATTGATGCTCCTCAAAATTATAAAAGCCATGTGGAAGATGACAGTGCCAAGCTCGTGGTAAATACAGATGCAAGCGTAGAAATTCCGGAAGTGGAAAAGATATCTGCTATTTCTGTCACCGCGGCAGAAGTTACCCAGGAGCTTCTCGACCGTATTACAAACGCATTCTTCTCAGAGGCAAAACTTTATACCATGGATAGTTATTACGTGAAGACAAAGGATGAAATTAAAAAAACTCTGGATGAACTAAAAGAAGACGTTGCAAACGGAAACCTGGATCCGTATAACTATGGAACAGATGATGATGGGAATTATGTCTATGATATCTATGAAGATATTGAGACATGGGAACAGGAATACGAAACTGCTCCGGAAAAGAAAACCCTGACAGAGGCAAAACCTGTTGCCGGAAATTTTTTCGATTGTATTGCACAAATGCCAGACGATTCACAATACTATTATAAAATATCTTCCGCTGGCTCCGATACCTTGTCAGTCAAGATCAAGAAAGCAGCAAACAAGGGCGGGGAAAAAATACCGGAGGATGCAATGTGGTGTGATTACGGATATTCTGAAGAGGAAGAAAAACCCACAGAAGAATCTATCGGGCTGTCCCTGGATGAAGCAAAAAAACTTGCAAAGGAAAAAGTTGAAAAAATGGGCATCACAGATTTACAGTTTTCTAACTGGAATTACGCGGTGTGCAAAAGTTTTGAAGGCGATAATAGTTCAGGTAATTTTGGAAATGGATATAGAATTGACTATGCACGTACCATAAATGGTGTGCCGGTAACTCAGACAATTGCAGACGGTGGGGCATTGGAAGATATGGACAGCACAATGGAAACATGGTCTTATGAAAGTCTCTGTTTCTATGTCGATAAAGATGGCATAGAAAGCATGACTTATTCAAATCCCTACACAATTGGTAAAATAAAGACAGAGAATTTAAATCTTCTTTCGTTCAGCGAGGTTATGAAAATTTATGAAAAAATGATGGTGGTAACAAACGCTGATAATATGCAATATGAAAATTCCAGGGTCTATAATATTGATCGGATCGTTCTTGGCTATGCCAGAATATATGAGCCGTCTACTGACGCACACACAGGTATTTTGATCCCCGTCTGGGATTTTTTCGGCAGCATGACTTCAGAAAGTGAATATAACGGAGAAACAGAATCAAATACCAGTAAAGATCCGAATGAAAGTTTCCTTACCATTAATGCCGTGGATGGCAGTATCATAGACAGGAATCTGGGTTACTGACATGAGACAGGTATTTGGAATTGTAAGGTACAATTTCTTCGGATTTCTACGCAATCCCAAAGTTATTTTTATATTTCTGTTAGAATTTGTACTTAGTTTCCTGCTTACAGGCAGAATCATGGTTGTAATGGAGACCTACGATACACCGGTACAGGCCATTGAACCATTTATCTGGACATTTGGGGATGGGATAGCAGTACTGTCCAGTTCGCTGCTCTTGCTTCTTATGTTTTCTGACCTGCCGAAGATGACACCTATTACTCCATACCAGCTGACCCGGACAACCAAGAGGAAATGGCTTTTAGGTCAATTCATTTATGTTATTCTTGTAACTGTTTTATATACGGTTTTGATGCTGCTGTTTACGGCTGTGCTGTGTATGAAAAAGAGTTATCCAGGTAACCTGTGGAGCGAAACTGCGGCTATGCTTGGTTATTCAGAGTTAGGAAAAAACCTGCAGGTCCCTTCTACAGTAAGGGTCATGGAAAGTATCTCACCCTATGGCTGTATGCTGCAGGTCTTCTTCCTGCTGTTTTGTTATTCGCTGACCTTAAGCTTTGTAATCCTTGTAGGAAATCTCTATAAAGGGAAGACTAAGGGGATGATTTTTGGCCTTCTTTACAGTGTCTTTGGTTTTTTATTGGACCCGAAAGTACTGGCTGCAATTTTACATAAAGAAAAATACGAAATGTATCAGGTAAATGTATTAATCTGCTGGATCAGTCCTCTGAACCAGGCAGTATACGGAAAACATAACTTAGGTTATGACCCATTGCTTCCGAAAATCACGCATTCCTACATGTTTTTTCTGGGTATTTTAGTTCTTCTTGCAGTTTTTGCAATTAACCGGATGAAAAAATATACCTTTGAATTTCTTGGAGAAAAGACATGATCGGAAGGGGGAAAACCTATGTGGGGTGAAACAAAACGTATGTTTTTTAATAAGAATTTTCTGGCAGCATGGCTGATAGCCTGCATTTCCATCGCCCTTGGACAGACTTATCCCAGCTTAAAAAAAGCACTGACATGTAGTACTTTTATCAGTATACTGGAAGGTTCCTTAAAAAGTCAGGCAGTATCTTTTGCCATTCCGGTAGCAGCCGTATTGCCATGGAGTGATTCCATTCTGCAAGAATATAAAAGTGGATTTTTAAAGGAGATACTTCCCAGAACGACTCGCAGACAGTATATCGAAGGTAAAGTTTTTTCCATTATGGTATCTGGTTTTATGGTCTGGACGTTATCTATACTAACGGTACTTTTTATCAATTTTATTGTGTTCTATCCGCTGGAGATAAAGGGTGCTATTCAGAAAGAAGCACTTCTGGACTTACTCATGAAGGCATTTCGGACAGGACTTATCGGAAGTATCATAAGTACTTTCGGTGGAAGCTGCGGGATTTTATGGGATTCTGCTTACATGGCATATGGAATCCCTTTTGTAAGCTTTTATTTCGGAATTATCCTTCATGACCGCTATTTTAAGAATCAGATATGGTTTTATCCAGTAGAATGGATACTGGCTGATGAAAATTGGGGACCGGACAAAATAGGAGTTTGGCTATTTCTACTGTTGTTTTTATTAGTAATGCTGGGAATTCTGGGAGGTGTTTTATATGGAAGATTGGAAGAAATCTGAAGGGACATTTAATCTGGCCTGTGATCCGCAAAGAGCAAGTGGAATGATACAGAACACCTGCGTAAAAATAGAACACGTGACCAAACGTTTCGGTGAAGACATCGTGTTACAGGAAGTAAATCTTTCCTTGAAAACAGGAAACGTCTATGGGATTGTTGGAAATAACGGTTCAGGAAAGACCGTCCTTATGAAATGCATCTGTGGGTTTCTTCCTGTAACTACAGGCACTATTTTTGTATTTGGGAAAAAAATAGGCCATGATGTGGATTTTCCTGAAAGTCTTGGAGTTATTATCGAGACTCCCGGTTTTCTTACACAATATACGGGCTTTAAAAATCTGGAGATCCTGGCAGACATGAATGGCCGGATTTCGAAGGCCGATATCCGCATAGTCTTAAAAAGGGTAGGATTGGATCCGGACATGAAGAAACCAGTCGGAAAATATTCCCTTGGAATGCGTCAACGCCTTGGTATTGCACAGGCCATTATGGAAGATCCTCTGTTTTTGATCCTGGATGAGCCGTTTAATGGACTGGATAAACATGGCGTGGAAGAAATAAGAGAACTTCTGCTGGATTTAAAAGCAGCAGGAAAAACCATTTTGCTGGCAAGCCATAATGAAGAGGACATCAGAATCTTATGTGACCACGTATATGAAATGGATGGAGGAATCTTAAGAGAAAGGACTGCCTGATAATGAAAAATTTATTTGTAAAAACGGCATTAGTATTGTGTACGACAATAATATTTCTTCCAGCTACCATTTTTGCCACAGAGCCTCAAAATACGGAAGTTACATCTGCTGAAGAAGGATTTACGGACTCAGATCCGTCCGTATCTTATGAGAATGATAACTCGTTAACCCTTGATGAAAAAGAGGATGAATCTCCGAGTACCGAACCTCCGAGTACCGAACCTCCGAGTACCGAACCTCCGAGTACCGAACCTCCGGCAGAGGATGAAAAGACTCCTGATAAAGCTGATACCGATAAAGAAAATCCGAATCCGGATATTTTTACATCAGGAGATGACTTTGGTGATGGTTCTAAATCGAATCCTTTTCATGTTGTAATAGACAGTGATAATCCGGAAGACGGTGACGCCCCGCAGATAACAGATCCGGTTATAGACAACGGAGGGTATTCGGGCGGTGGGGGAGGAGGTAATTCAACATCAGACTCATCAAGTGAAAAAATATTACATAAACCGCAGGTATTATTAGAAGACAGCAATCTTTCAGGTGGACGATTGGAGGCTGGTTCTACAACAGAAATGTCGCTGACATTTCGAAATAAAAGCTGCAGTCAAAATGTATTTGGTTTAAAAATTTCCCTTTCTACAGAGAACAAAGGAATCGAATTTGAGAAAAACTCTTTTTATGTACAAGTCCTGGCTCCTGGTGAAGCAATTACTTTGGAACAGATGATTACTATAACAGAAAACTGTGATCCTGGCCAGGCTGTCATTACTTTTTCTCTGGATTATGAAGATTCGAAAGCAACGGCAACTACCGGTACAGAATTACTGTCTTTTCAGATCATCCAACCGGTTCGTGTTAAGCTGGAAGCTTCAGATATTCCATCTGTTTTATACACTATGGATACAGTAGAGATCCCGGTAAAAGCAATGAATCTCGGAAGAGACAAAATATACAATGCAAGTGTCAGCTTAAAGGCTGATGAATTAAGCTCAAACGATACTGCATTCTTAGGGACCATAGAGGCCGGAGATTTATCCCAAGGAAGTCTTCGCATATATGTAAAAGGAAAAACAGGAAAATGTGCAGGTCAATTAATTCTTACGTATGAGGATGCAGATGGCAAATCATATGAGGAAGAAATAAAATTTGATTCTGAAATCAAAGAAACCCAGATAAAGTCTTTAAAGGTTGAAGATGACCAGGAGAAAACCAATAACTGGTGGTATTCCATAGCTGCAGTTGTTGCAGTACTGCTTATTTCCATAATCCTGATTCTGGTCAGAAAGCTTCATAAGAAAAATATCCTTCTTGAAGAAGCGAGAAAGGCGGCTTCTCATTGAAAAGAAAAAAAATAGACAGCTTTACCTTATTTGTCATACTTCTGCTGACATTGATACTTACATTATTAGGAATGCTGCTGGCAGGCATGAAAGAAGAAAAACGGCAATTTACTGTGCTGCTCCCACTTGGAGATCTGGCTTATGATGAAGATTTTTTGCAGAAAGCGAAGAAGATAAAAGGTATAAAAGAAATCTGGCCAGTCATAGAAGTCCCGGTTGTCATCAAAATTGAAGATTATACGGAAACAACGACTTTTTCAGGAATTGATATGAATGCGTTTGGAAAAAATCCAACTCAGAATGAACTGGGGAAGATGCCGTTGTTATTGCTGGGAAATGGTTCCCTACGGGATATGAAAGACTATAATAATCATGCCATTTCAAAAAAACAACAGGAAAAATTTTTAGAGATGGGTGAAAACCTGAATATTTTTTATTCCCTGGATGAAAAAGAGAAGGATACTTCCAAAGCCACAGATGATCTTACTACCTTATCCAGCAATTCCGCAAGAGAACTGCAAACCTCATATATGCCCTGTAAAGCCGCTGTAGTAACAGAAGGCAACGAAATCTACATACCCATTTCCCAGGCACAGGATCTCTGCCGAGAAATAGGAGAGCCTTCTGAAATCAGTAAAGTATATCTAAAAATAAATGGAAAAAATAACCTGGAGAACGCAAAGAAAATACTTTCAGGAATTTAACATAATATTAATATATAGCAAGAATTCTCCTTCCTCTGCAGATGTGCAATGAATTGTAAAAGCAAAAAAGAACACTTGGTTGGTGCTGCAGTTCATGGTATAATAGTATCAGTTGATAACATAAATGATAAAAAAGCTTATTTTGTTAAAAAAAGGATCACAATGTACATTTGAATATCAGATTTACTGCTTTTTGATCATGTGGTTGTAATGTTCCGTGCATAGCCCAGAATGGAACTAAGTAAATTTATCAATGTCTGTTCCTTTTTCAAAATCTGAGATTTAATTGGCAGAAGTATATCACATGATAATGCTTATGGTATGGAAAAAAGCTTTCGTTGTAGCCTATGGTTCTGCATGGAAAGTTATTGGATAAAAATACTGATTAATACTTGGTAAAATGAGGGAGCTCACAAATGAAAAAAATTACAATTGCCTTAATTATGGTTATATCATTAATAGCACCAATTCAGACAATGGCGGAGAGTGTTACCCAGAACGGTACAATAATAGAGCCTTTGGAACAGAATATTGAACAGATCATCGATGAAATCACTTCTGAACCGCGTCCAATAAATTCTGATGCAATACAGAATGTAAAAGAATATATTAGTGAATATTTTGGCAATCTGGGATATGACAATATAGAATACCAGAAATTCGAATATAACGATGAAAACAATGAGAATGCAATAAGGCATTCCTCGCAGGCGGATGTGTTTCTGGCATCAACAGCCGAGAATGCAATTGTTGACGGCATTGGTGAAAATATCATTGTGACAAAAAACTCATCTATTGATACTACAAAAAATCTGATCATAAGTGCCCATTATGACAGTGCAGAAGATTCGGTGGGCGCCAATGATAACGGTTCCGGAGTGGCAGCAGTGCTTGAACTGGCAAGGATTTTAAAAGATACAGAGATGCCGTATAATATAAAATTCATCCTGTTCTCGGGCGAAGAGAAATATATGCTGGGTTCAAGATGGTATGTTGGTAAGCTGACGGAGGACGAGCGGAAACAGATCATCGGAGTAATAAATATTGATACTATTGCAGAAAAAAGTGATCTGGGTTATATGGCGATGATCGAAGGAAACAAAAGACCAGACAATGCGGAATATGATGATGAGGGATTGAAAAAACTGGCAGAATTAAATAAAAACAGTATGTCAGAACTATTTACACCCAGTGACAGATTTTTCCTGACAATGGCAACCAACAGTGACCATTATCCGTTTGCATTAGTGAATATCCCGGCAGTATCTATTGTCCAGGACTGGCAAGATGGTTTGAACGTGAATGATAGTTCTGATGTAAAAGAAAATATGGATATACAGAGAATTGTGGAAGTGATTGATCAGGTTATGGAAGTACTTCCAACGATCAATTAAATTTATATCAAAAATCTCCCACTAATGGTAGTGTCAGATAAAAAACATTGTAGAAGTCAGTAATATTAATGTTTTTCATGGTGCTAGCACGGTGTGAAGTCGAAACAATCAAATACTGACAGAGACTAGGAGGTGGAATAATGAAAAAATGGATCGTGATGCTGGCGGTACTTGTTATGTTCTGTCTGGCGGGATGCGGGGAAAAGCCGATGACAGCAGTGTATTTTCATACAGATGATAACAGCTGGTATTTTGCGGATCTGGACACGGACACGATTTTCTCCGGAACGATACCGGATAAGCTTACGGATGAGAATGGAAAGAAGCTGACAGAGGAAGATATGACAGACGGAGATGTTTACCTAATCTATGGAGATGGTATCATGCTGGAAAGCTTCCCGGGACAGTATCCGGGAATCACAAAGATGGTACGGAAAGAACAAGGCAATCAGGAAAAGGCCGATCATTACCGGAAAGAGCTGCTTTCCATGATGCGTCCGGTGACTGGAGAGTGATAAAATAAAGCTTTTTTATAAAAATATTAAAAGAAAATATATATCCATTTCTTCTATATTTTGATAAACTATATATTAAGGCCACTGAGAAGAATAAATTTTAACAAATGTAGCAAGAATTCTCCCACCTCTTCAGGTGGTGAGATGAATTGCACATCTGAGCATATCTGCTCAAAAAAATCTCTATAGTATAAAAGAAACACTTGTTCTCCCTTCCCTGATGTAGTATACTGAAAAAGAACAATTAGTTCATAAATACATATCCGTCGATATAAGAAAAAGGATGATAAATATAATGGAGTTAGACCATGAAAGATGCATTCTGGGGTCAGATATTCTGTCTGCTCAGTGCAGGCGGAGCAACGATTGAAACGATACGGCAGTATATAGAAAGCCAGGGTGAGAAGAATGAACCGCGCCGTAAAAATAAGGATCTATCCAAATAAAGAGCAGAGAGTTCAGATAGAGCAAACAATCGGCTGCAGCCGCTTTATCTATAACCAGATGCTTGCAGATAAGATCAGCTATTACCAGAAAGAAAAAAAGATGCTCCGGAACACACCGGCCGGATATAAAAAGGAATATCCATGGCTGAAGGAGGTGGATTCCCTTGCCCTGGCGAATGCGCAGCTGCATCTGGAAAGTGCGTTCCGGAAGTTTTTTCGGGAACCAGCCTGCGGATTTCCACGTTATAAATCAAAGAAGCATGCAAGAAATTCATATACGACCAATGCACTAAACGGAAATATCCTTTTGCAGGATACCCATCTGAAACTTCCAAAGATGTCCGTCATAAGGATAAAACTTCACCGTCAGATTCCATCAGACTGGAAACTGAAGTCTGTAACTGTGAGCCGTGAGCCATCCGGGAAATATTTTGCCAGCCTTTTGTTCTGCTGTGAGAACCAAACAGTGGAAAAAAGACCGGCAGAGAGATTTCTTGGGATCGATTTTGCCATGCAGGGAATGTGTGTATTTTCTACAGGAGAAAGAGCCGGGTACCCTATGTTTTACAGAAAAGCAGAGAAAAAACTTGCAAGAGAACAGAGAAAGCTCTCCCACTGTGAAAAAGAAAGCCGGAACTATCAGAAACAGAAAAAAAGGGTAGCTTTATGTCATGAAAAGATA